>Ga0209291_1000203_pt1 | contig 58590 bp, 52 predicted proteins | sample GOMGulsemesocosm_FD_184633 | JGI IMG/M metagenome (GOLD analysis project Ga0209291, IMG submission 184633) | Methane-oxidizing microbial communities from mesocosms in the Gulf of Mexico - GOM9B Gulf of Mexico (SPAdes) (version 2) | ecosystem: Environmental > Aquatic > Marine > Cold seeps... | reverse complement strand
AGCCGTGTTGCACGCCTTCTCGCTCAAAATCAACACTGCTCATTACTGATGTATCTTGCATAATCGAATAACTCTATAAGGTTTCGGGTTTCGGGTTTCGGGTTTCGGGTTTCGGGTTTCGGGTTTTACACGCAATCACGAACCCGCCACCCGTTACTGCTAATTTATTTTTTCACAAACAGTTTTCGTGGATAGTCACACAAGGTCTGACAGCCATCCTGAGTGATCACGATACTCTCAGTTGTCTCCATCCCCCAATTGTCGAGCCACAGCCCCGGCATAAAGTGGAAAGTCATCCCCGGCTCTAAAACCGTTAAATCAGTCTCTCGCATACTCATACTGCGCTCACCCCAATCTGGCGGATAACTCAGTCCAATCGGATAACCACAACGTGCGCCCGCTCTATCAAAGCCAAATTTTGCCAGGGTGCTGTTCAAAGCGTTGGCCACATCTGCACAAGTATTGCCCGGTTTTGCGACCCCAAGCCCCGCCTCTAATCCCGCGTTCAGTGCCTCTTCTGCGTGTAGATATTTTGCGCTGGGCTCTCCCAGATAAATACTGCGTGACAGTGGGCAATGATAACGTTTATGGCAACCTGCTAGTTCAAAGAAACTGCACTCATCTTTATTAAAAACACTGCCGTCCCAGGTTAAATGCGGTGCGTTAGCTTCAGCGCCTGAACTGAGCATAGGCACAATGGCAGGGTAATCTCCAAAATGCTCTTCGTGGCCGATCATCGCCACCCGATAAACCTCAGCCACTAATCTGTTTTTAGCAAGGCCCGGTTCTATCATTTGAAAGGCAGCGCGATGTATTTTTTCAGCAATACGCGCAGCTATCTGCATATACTCAATTTCTTGCGCTGATTTAATCGCTCGACAAGTATTCACAAGCCCTGTGGCATCCACTAAATTCGCCGCACTTAAGCTAGTGTGCAACGCCTTAAAAGCGGTGTGCGAGAAATAGTAGTTATCCATTTCTACACCTATATTACCTAAATGTAATTCTCGCTCTGCTAATACACTATCCCCTAAATAGCTCATCGCATGTAAAGGCGGATTCATCACAAAGTGGTCAGGATAACCAACAATATTCTCTGTACTCATATAAGCGGTGCGTTTAGCACCGTTGGCATCCATATTGCGGCCAAACCAAATAGGCTCGCCAGTTGTGCCAACGACAACCGCTTGCGGTGTATAAAATGACCAGGCATCGTATCCGGTTAACCAGGCCATATTGGAAGGGTCATGAACGATTAACGTGTCAATTTCCAGTTCTCTCATCGCGGTTCTGACTTTCTCAAGCCTTTGTGCGTACTCTATCAAACTAAAATGTATACGAGAATCGTCCATATACTAACTCCTTTAAAATAGCCCTATTTACTAGTTCCCATTCAGAAACAGATACCTACTGCGAACACCTCACAGGCTCAATCTTCGCACCACTAGATATGGTTATTTAGAACAACTAAACGCTCTTACCTAGTCGCACAAATCTTGAACCATTGAGTCGCTCTCGCTACGGCCCCATTTCTGGGTGAGAACTAACGAATATATTTAAGTGCTTGTTCCAAATCTGCAATCAGATCATTAACATCTTCAATACCGGTTGAGTAGCGCACTAACCCTTCAGGGATTCCCGCATTGGCACGCTCTTGCTCAGTGCATTCTACATGACTGGTCACAACCGGAGGGCCCACTACCGTCTCCACACAACCTAAGTTCGCCGCCATGTGAGCGTACTGCAATTTTGGTAGAAATTGCTTAATAGCCTCCATGCCACCTTTTACGCTAAAACTCAGCATGCCACCAAAACCGCGCATTTGCGCTTTGGCTACATCGTGATGCAGATGTGTTTCAAGTCCCGGGTAATTTACCACTTCAACTGCAGGGTGCTGTGACAACCATTGAGCAATAGTCATCGCCGACTGGTTTTGACGTTCTACTCTAAGGCTGAGTGTTTTCATGCCGCGCAATAAGCTATAAGCATCCATCGGCGACAGTGAAGCGCCATTGATCTCACGGTAGTGATACAGCTTTTTAATCAGCGCTTTACTACCACAGGCAACACCGCCTAAAGCATCCGCGTGACCGCCTAAAAACTTAGAGGCACTATGAATAACAATATCGGCACCCAACGCCAGCGGATTGGTATTGATAGGGGTGGCAAAAGTATTATCCACAACCACCAAAGCACCCACTGCACGAGCTGCTTTAGAAAGCCTTTCGATGTCGACAATTTTAACGGTCGGGTTAGTCGGTGTTTCCAAATAGAGCATAGTGCAGCCTTTGGCTATTGCTGCCTCTATTTCTTCATGATCTGAGGTATTGCACAAACAGACATCAATGCCCAGTGGCGGTAAGAACTCCGTAAAGAGCTTATTAGTGCCACCGTAGCTGTCTTTAATAGAAACAATGCGATCGCCAGGTCTTAGCAACGCACCAAAAGTATTGCTGATAGCAGCCATGCCACAGCTAAAACTGGTCGCTGCGTCAGCGCCTTCAAGAGCCTGCACTTTGTCTTCAAAAGCACGCACCGTTGGATTGGTATTGCGCGAATAAATATGACCAGGCTCTTTTTCAAGCGCGACATTGTGCCAAGTATCAATATCTTTATAACCAAAGGAGACACTGTGCACTACAGGCACCTGAGTAGAACGCTCGTAAAGTTCGTGTTCTGTTTCGCCACCCCAAATACTAACGGTTGCAGCTGAGGGTTTATTATTGTCTTGCATATTAATCTCCATTAAATGTTGGAAATACTATAGCAGAGAGATTCGATACAATTTAATCAACTAATTAAAAAATTACACGTATTTGTATCTATTTTCATAGAAATATGATCTATTTAAATCAAAATGATGAGCAATCGAAAATAGGATAATAACTGTGCAACTAGATAATCAAGATTTACATATCTTAAAAATTTTACAAAGCGATGTGCGAAAATCTATTGAATATCTAGCGCAAGAGGTAGGTTTATCAACAGCCAGCGTGCAAAGGCGCCTGAAACGATTACGTGATAATCAAGTGATCGCTAAAGAAGTCGCGATCGTCTCACCTAAAGCGGTCGGCCAGCACATGAGTTTTATTATTTCTGTAGAACTAGAGCGGGACCATATCAATCATCTAAAAGAATTTAAAACCCGGATAAAAAAAGAGTCTAGAGTTCAACAGTGTTATTACGTCACGGGTGAAGCCGATTTCATGCTCATTGTGACCGCGACTGACATGGATGACTTTGAACGTTTTACCCAATCACTGTTCTACAATGACTCAAACGTGCGCCGCTTTAAAACATCCGTGGTGATGGAGCGCACCAAAGTGGGATTAGAGTTAGCACTGTAAACCTAAAATCGGCAGTTGACCGTTTCGTATTTAAGCCAATCTATTGTTTTTGTTTGTCTTTTGCTTATCCAGTGTATTCACTCTGTGAGTGAATACACTACATCACTTTAGACTGGCTAAATCGCACCGTAACGTCGTTATGATTTTTGTAAAGGGAACAACCATTTACTGCTAATCATGCCTAGTTACAATGCGATTTTTCTGCGCCTAAAATGATGCCCAACTGCCGAATTTAGGATAAAACAATTACCCGTTCTAGTTTGCAAACATTGAGTTAAATAAATAAACCGTTATCATAGTGCGCAAAATTCATTTTAGTTTGTCGCCCTTTGATGCTGCCAGATAACAGCTAATCTAGCCGGATAACGACCACTTAATACAAGGATAAACATGTTAATTAGCGGATTTACTTTCCTACGTAATGGCGCCATGTTGGGCTACCCTTTTTTACAATCTATAAAATCAGTTTTACCGATTGTCGATGAGTTCGTTATATCCCTTGGCGACTGTGAAGATAATACTTTAGAACAGCTTGAAGCCCTCGCTAAAACAGAGCCAAAAATTAAAATTATTCAAACCACTTGGAACGAAGTCATGACCACTCGCGGTTATGTTTACGGCCAACAGAAAATGATTGCTCAATTCAACTGTTCGGGTAAGTGGGCTTTTTATCTAGAAGCTGATGAAGTGGTACACGAAGAAGATCTAGAGAAAATCAAACAAGCGTGTATCCAATATGAAAACGATGACAATGTCGAAGCATTGGTGTTTGATTACCTGCATTTTTACGGCAATAAAAACACTTACCTTTGGAGCCCTTCTTGGTACAGATCTGAGCCGCGCATCATCAAAAACAGCATACGCACGTACGCTCCGGATGGCCTCTATTGGATTGTATTAAAATCCAAGAAAGTAGGTCGTTACCCAAAAGCCAAACATACCGGCGCTAAAATATATCACTACGGCTGGGTTAGAACTGAAGAACAGGCTGATTTAAAAGATGAGAAAATCAGCAAATACTGGAATGCTTCAGCAGGTGATAAACTGGATTATTCTAAAATTGATGCCTATATCTTAAAAGAGTTTAACAACGCTCACCCGCAAGTGATGCACAATTTCTTAATACCTGCCGACGGCATTTTTAAAGCAGATCCAAATTACCAGCTGACCAGTAAAGATAAAAAGAACCGGTTTAGATTAAAAATTGAAGCCAAAATCAACGTCGACTTTTCTAAACGGCATTACATCAAACTCAAATAAATTGTATCTAAAGTATCACCGCCGCAAAGAGCGGTGATACTGTAGGAAGCAGAGAGCTTAGGTTAATTCCCCGGGCGATTATAGCCTATCACTTGGTACTCTTTATCACGCAACGCGTTCAGCAGTAACTCGCCGTTATCAGCCACTCGAAACTCACCGTAAACTGCAGCTTCATATTCACTCGCAGTTCCCTCTTGGAAAAAGAAAGCATGAGTGGCAAGTTGTAATCTATTATCACGTATTCTAAATTGCATTTTCACTTGGTTATCAGCGAGAGCTTGCCCTGAGTAAAGACTGTTGAAACTGGCCACTTCAAACGCATCTAAATCAACCACAAACAGACCTTGATCAACCGCTTGCTCACGCTCAGAGATACGCCTTTCGATGTCAAAGCGCAGCCGCATATAGTCTCCCTGCATCAGTGAGCGCGGATCTACTGGCGCTAGCGTTAACAATACCACCTGCCCTTTCGCTAATATTTTCTCTTTTTGGTAAATATTTAAATTCAGTGCACCGAGGATCAGTGCCATCATAGCGACTGCAATAATATTAGCGGTATTGAGTACATAGATATTCTTTATATTGAATGTTGCACCCGCCGCCTTTTTATCTGCCCATTTCATGATGAGTAGAATCAGCGCAAACAACGCGCCAAAACCAATTAATACCATCGACTTATACAACAAAGTCCAGTTAAGTGAATAATAATACCAAGATACAAAGCCCAATAAACTTAATACACCTAGGACAACTAACATTCGCCTTTGCTTGAAAAATCCGACCAAAATAAGCAGTAAGCCTGCACTGGCCCCAGCGATAAAATAACTGATCACCGAAAACAAGATGCAAAGCAGTACTAGGCTCACACCCATTCTAGAATTAACTGCAATCTGAAACTGATGGCTAATAACTTTCAATACATAACCAAAGCAGAGCGTTATGGCGAGCACTCCTATCCAATAGCTATACAAGTACATATCGATGGGTTCATCAAGCCATTCCATAAATTCAAAGAGCGGAAACACCATCAACAAATTGCCGCTAAAAACCACCAAACTGAACGTTAACCCATAGCCAATAGGCTCCCACAGCACACTCTTTTTACGCCACTTTGCATCTGCCAACCAAACACTGATAAATAACACGGCAACAAGAGGTAATGAAAGCGCTGCTAAACCGAAAGTTTTTAAAACCCAAAATAGCGTCATCATAGCGAACCAGCTAGAGAGCATCCGGCTGATATAATCCGGCATGATAAAACTCAGCAGTAACTGTAAGACAAAAAAGATCATTAACAGGCTGACCAGCGAATCAGCGCCTGATAAATCCAAATCATCTAGCACCATAAACAGGCCTATCCCGATCAATAACTGCCCTGACAGATTAAAGGCCAATGCCAATTGATTGCCAAACACCCCCTGCTTTTGGGAGGAAAACATCGCAAAGGCCAAGGCACAACTCACCCCCCCGATAATGGCAGCCACAAAACCATTCTCAGAACCCGAAGAAAAAACTAAAAACGCAAAAAGGCCAAAGAGAAAGCAAGCACTCACCCAGGCTGTAAAGCCCATTAAGGCCCGTATATACCAAGGCGACTTAGTCGCATCGGGGGCCAGTTCTTGGTTGACCAACTGCTGTTTTTGCAACGACTGCCACAACTGATTATCTGTTAATTGCATTCGTCTTCCCCTTTATCCGCCGTTGCCTTTTGTGCAATAGATTGCTGCAGAGCAAACACTTTTGTCACTTTTTTTAAATACATACCCATCAAGCTAGATACCCCTAAAATATAACAAGCACCTAGCAACATATAGCCCTCAAAATCGGCATCAACAAACTCTAATCCCCTAAACAGCGATGCACTACTAACAGCTAAAAAACCTAAACAAATAACAGCCAAAGCGAGTAAATCTTGAATTAGAAAGCGATAAACTATCGCACTAACCAGCAGGTAAACCACGACCAGATAGCTACTTTCACGATCGTGAAATATGCCTTCAATCGCCCAGTGACAAAGGAGGTAAGTAGATAAGCTCAATAACACTTGTTGAGTGTAACGGTTGCCTGCAGGAATAAGGCTTACCTTATTAAACAAAGACCCTGTGTCAAACTTAGCGCCTAGTTCGAACAGCATTAATAGGCCAGCATTAATCGTTACTAAATTTAACAATAAGCCCGCTCTATGATCATATGAAAACCATTGTAGGTTCACATTCAATTGGAAAAACAAAAGACAGCCAATATTTAACAGTGCTACCCAAAAAACCCAGATCACACTAGAGCGAGCGAGAAACGCCCAAGGCGTAATCAGTGCGCACCAAATGACAAACAACTGCCAAGGATCTGCCCCTGTTTGGTAAGTTTGCCCAACTAATGCTAATAAGGATCCTGTTAATAACACCATCGCCATTAGCAGTGCCACTTTGAGTTTTTGATTGGCACTACAGCGCAAATAGCTAAAGCTGAGGATTAACATAGCACCTTCAACCAAGGAGAAACGCATCAAACGCGACAGTGCCTGCCAATTATAGGCAAAGAAGAAAATCACCCCACTGCAGGCACAAATCACACTCATCCACAGCAGTACTTGTTTGGAAAACTGATACCACTGTTGCTTATCAGGTTGTGTTTGAGCAACTTGTAGCGCTTGCCCTATATCCTTTTCTTGAATAAGCCCTGCCTGTACCCAAGCGAGCACCTGCTCTCGGTTATTTTTCATATAAGTCCTTTTAGAATTCTCTGATTAAGTCACAGCTACTTTGTATTCCATGCATGACAAATCATTCGATAATTACAGCTTAAGGTTTGGCTAGTTTACCTACTTCAGTACTTTTAGAAAGTACCTACACTTGAGTTGCTCTTTTTTATCTAATAAATATTTTTACAGTGAAAACAAGAAGCTAACACTTCAAAAAAACCAGCCGAAGCCGTGGTCTACCACAAAAGAGGACTATAAAAACTCATTCTTACAGAGAAGTTCGGTATTAAGGCAGGGATTACATACATCTTACTTGTCTGTCGAAAATAGCTAACACAGAGACAAATGCCGCAATACTATTGCGGCATATCTTGATTAATGAAAATACTGTTGCTTATTCCCCTCGAAAACAAACAGCGCTTGTTCACAAGATTTTCGCTGTTTTTCAGTCAGCTTCATGCCATTACTCCAGTATCCTTTTTTCAACGCTTTGCGAAATTCCAGTTGGATTTCAAAAGGCAAACTTGCGGCTAATTTCTCAAACATAATAACCTCACTATTTTGGATCAAGCAGCCACTTCATCCCTGTCTATTTCTACGTGGCACTGGGCAATAATAGGTAGCGGGTTTCTAGATCCCACCGCTTCCTCAATAGATGAGAATCCATCCGCTTGTAACAGCTTCACTAAACCGCGATTTATTTCGCTAATATTTTGCGGCCCATCAAAAATCATCGTCGTTATCATGTGCAGTAGATTGGCCCCTGAGGTGATTTTTTCATAGGCATCTTTCGCCGTAAAAATGCCGCCTACACCGATAATAGTGAGACTGCCACGCGTACGACGATAGACATGACGAATCACATCCGTGGAGATTCGCTGCAACGGCAAGCCACTCATCGCCCCTTTGCCTTTAGGCAGAATCCCTTGGTTAGAGGGGTACTCTGCGCTAATGTGCTCTTGATTAACATCGGGCTTCGCTAAGTTTGTCAGTACCACACCGTCCATATTATGCTCGACGCAGCCATCAATAATGACGTTAATTTCATCCAAATTTAAATCTGCGGCCAACTTCACGTAGATCGGTTTATGGGTAATAGGGCGAATCTTTTTATTAATCGCAATCAGTAGTGCATCCAAGTTATTTTTATCGACAAAAGGCTCGCCATCTTGGGTATTAGGGCAGCTAATATTCACCGTAAAATAATCGCCTATATCTTTAAACAAAGTCATGGTTTTTAGATAATCACGAATAGACTCTTGCAGCACAAACTCAGGTGTTACATTAGATTTTGCCGCGTTAATACCGACTCTTAAACGACCAAAATCCGCATTAGCCAAGCGCTGTGATATTTTTTCAGCACCCAAATTATTTAGCCCGTACCACACTACTATTGATTTAGACTTCACCATGCGAAACAGACGCTTTCCTGGGTTTCCCGGACAAACCTCACCCGTGAACGAACCTAATTCAGCCAAGCCAAAACCCAGTGCCGGGTAGATTTTTGTCAACTCACCATCTTTATCAAACCCCGCCGATAACCCCACAGGGTTACGATAGCTAATGTCATCCACTTTGGTCTCTAAGCTACGATGATTGTAATCATAAAACAGTGACGTAATGCCCCTAAACAAAGCATTACTGCCCAATACCACCCCGACTCTTTTTAAACTATAATGAGCCTCCTCTGGATCCATTAAAAAAATCAATGGACGCATTGCGCGGTACATAATTTTAAGTAAGAAATTCCTCACTGCGATGATAAAGCTCATAACTATCTCCTATATATACAAACAATAAATACGAATGATAATAATTACCATTAAGATTATTATATACAGAAATATATTCATTGCAAAACCTCCTCGCCATTAAACCTAAGCTTGTTCCTTGGATCAGACTTTTACACACGGATGAATGACTGTATTTAAAAAATAGCGACCTCCACAGTATTCCTATACGTGAAGTACCTTCATTCAAGCCATTAGATCTGGACATATTGCAGGCGAAAACACATAATTAACTTGTTAAGTTATTTAGGAATATTACAGTGATAGAGACCTACAGAGACTATTCCTTAAGTTCACACCTTTACACCAATCACTGATAGTGTCTGGTGATCATTTAATTTCAAAATTGACTGGCTGACTAAGTTTTATGAGAAAGTTTGAAGATTCCCTCCCTCTACAACTATTGCGCGCGCGTGAAGCAACGATGATGTTTTTTCGCCCCCTTCTGAACGAGCATTCACTCACAGAACAGCAATGGCGAATCCTCAGAGCACTCTTCAACTATCCACAAATAGAGTCAAAAGAGTTGGCGAACCACTGCTGTATTTTAAGCCCTAGCCTAACTGGCATACTTAAAAGACTGGAGCAACAAGGCTATATTGTCAGACGTAAATGCAGTGAAGATCAACGCCGTACATTAGTCAGCCTATCGGAAAGCGCCAGAGAATTAATCGAGGGCTTAAGCCCTGAAGTTGAAGCCAGATACGATGCATTTGTCAGTCGCTATAGCGAAGAAAAATTGCAAGAGCTGATGAAAATGCTTAAAGAAGTTTCCAACATAAAACCTAATTAGAGTAGCAGTTAGCCCAATAAAAAAAGATGAAAGCTATATAATAAGATTACTTAACATGTTAAGTTATTTTGGTTCATAACTTAAATTTAGAGCCTATGTATATTCGCTCTATCCAGGAGGTTAAAATGGGAAAAATAGTCGTCGCTGCAAAAGTCACTCATGTCCCCACAATGTTGTTATCCGAACGCCCGGGGCCCTTGGAGGGAAAGAGGCAACAGGCAATAGATGGGCATATTGAAATTGCGCGTAGGGCTCGCGCAGCCGGTGCTGATACCGTCGTGGTCATAGACACTCACTGGTTGGTGAATGCTGGATATCACATCAATGCAAATGCAAACTTCAAAGGCTGCTACACCAGCCACGAGTTCCCGCATTTTATTCAAAATTTAGACTACCAATATACAGGCAATCCAGAGCTTGGAGACTTAATCGCTGAAAAGGCGATGCAAAAAGGGGTGCACACTTTATCTCATCAAGTTGACACTCTCGATTTGGAATACGGCACTTTAGTCCCTATGCGCTATATGAACAAAGAATCCGATCTAAAGATTGTTTCTGTTTCAGGTTGGTGTTCGGTACACAGTCTGGAGAGTTCAAGAAAGCTCGGCGAGGCTATTCGAGAGGGTATCGAAGCGAGTGATAGCAAGGTATTGTTACTTGCTTCTGGCTCATTATCTCATCGTATTTGGGACAATGATGACTACGAAGCAAACAATGGCACCTTCACCATATCTAAAGAGTTTAACCGCCAAGTAGATCTACGCGTACTCGAGCTTTGGCAAGAGGGTGAAATTAGTACTTTCCTCAAAATGCTGCCAGATTACGCTGCACTTTGCTCAGGCGAAGGAGGCATGCATGATACTGCGATGCTATTTGGTGCGCTTGGCTGGGATAAATATCAAGGTAAAGGTGAAATTATCGGTGAGTATTTTCCAAGTTCAGGCACCGGTCAAGTTAACGTTGTATTTAGTCTCGAGCCTTAAGTTTTGAGTCGAAGGTCGTAGGTCTTGAGTCTTTTGACCTTCGACCTTCGACCTTCGACTTCTAACCCATCACCACCCAACCTTACTTTCATAGAGCATTGACCATGTTAATTCAACACACCTCTTTAGACTGGCATGTAGCGCAACAACTGTGCTCGGCCGCTTGCGATTGCGCTGTAAACACCAAGCTCAACATCTGTGTTTGGGTACTTGATAATCAAGGCCAACCACTGTCCATGATGCGCACCAACCACGCCCCTTTACTATCGACAGATATCGCTCGCGATAAAGCTTATACAGCCGTCAGCTTTGGGTTTGGAACCCATTTATGGGAGCAGCAGCTCGCTGACAAACCACTGATTCGCGAGGGTTTGAGCAACCGTGAAAATATGGTTTTGTTTGGTGGGGGGCTCGCCATTAAATACGGCCATGAATTGGTCGGTGCTATCGGTGTTTCCGGTGGCAGTGAAGAGCAAGATCAAAAGTGCGCACGTGCGGCGATTGCCGGCTTTGACAGCTTAAGTGCGCATTAGCAAAGCAGATGCGGGGGGGTCACTTTAATCCCCCCTATTATCAGCGATAGAGTAATTCTGGTAAGAATAACGAGATAGACGAAAACGCCACGACTAATAGCAACCTAAAGATATCAGCACACCAAAATGGCGTAACCCCCCTAAAGATAGTACTGGCTTTCACATCCTTTAATACCGCGCTAAGCACAAAGACATTCATGCCAACTGGCGGTGTGATTAAACTAATTTCCGTGACCACTACCACTACAATTCCAAACCACACTAAATCAAAACCTAAGCTTTGCACTAAGGGAAAGAATATAGGGACCGTTAGCAATAGCATCGATAAGCTCTCAAAAACCATCCCCAATACAATGTAGATGGCTAGAATAACGAATATCACTGTCATCGCCGAGACATCTAGACTAGTGACAAACTCAAGCAGGTCCGCCGGTAACCCAGCGCGGTTAATAAAATTCGAGAATATTAAAGCGCCAATCACTACTGAGAACAACATAGCGGTGGTACGTGCAGTATCTGCAAGGAGATCAAACAATCCTGCCCAGCTAAGACTCTTGCGCAAAAGCGCGATAACAAAGGCCCCACTAGCGCCAATGCCAGCGGCTTCCGTAGGCGTAAATACCCCCAGATAAATCCCCCCCATCACCACGCTAAATAAAATCAACACACCCCACACTCCACGAAGGGCTTCTCGACGCTCAGGCCAGCTCATTTTATCGCCGCATGGGCCTGCGCTTGGGTCTCTCCATACCACATAGCGTACGGCAACTAAATAGAGCAAGATGCCTATCATACCCGGGATAAAACCGGCGGCAAATAGTTCTCTAATACTGGTTTCAGTTAACAAACCGTAGATCACCAGAATCACACTGGGTGGAATTAAAATCCCGAGAGTCCCCCCGGCAGCAATGGAAGCAGTTGCCAGAGAATCAGCATAACCGTATTTGCGCATCGGTGGCATCGCCACTTTTGCCATAGTGGCAGACGTGGCCAAGCTAGAACCACAAATGGCAGAAAACCCGCCGCAGGCAACAACCGTTGCCATTGAAAGCCCCCCTTTTCTGTGCCCCAAAAACGCGTATGAGGCACGATAAAGTTCCTGTGACAAACCCGACTTAGTGACCAAATTACCCATTAATATAAACAGGGGAATCACTGACAAACTATATTCTTGAGCGGTATCGACAACACGCTTGGCGGCCATTGAAAGCGCGCCGTTATAGCGAAAATCCATTATATTGTCGAACCATAATCCCTGCATGTATGCAAATCCAAAGAAGCCGACCAGTCCCATTGCAAATGCGATAGGCACACGCACGACAACAATAATTAGCAGTAATATGGCAAAGCCAATTAAAGCAGTAATCATACTAAAAATACCTTTTGCGTTAATAACGCGTATAAATTAAACACACTGGAGATCATTCACGAGTGACAAACAATATTCGATAAACCCCATAACTGATCATGGTTGCTGCGCACACCCAACTCATAATGGCTATATATTCAACGATATAGGCAGTGGGTAACTCTAAGTATTCGCTGACCTCTCCACGGCGCATTGAGCGCGCAGCTAAGGCATAAATACGCACAGCTAAAAAATACAGTGAGGTCGAAATAAAAAAAGCAGCCACTAGCCCCAAAAATTTAATCAGACGATTGCCCAGTGACTTATCGAGAATATCGACCACCACATGGGCACCTCGCCAAGTAACAATCGGCAATTGCGCAAAAACCAAAATGGCGATGCCCATTTCGGTCATTTCAGTCGCACCATCAATTGCGTTATTAAAGAAGTAGCGTCCGAACACATCAGCGCACGTCAAAACCATTAGCAAAAATAAAGTAAGCGCTGCGATCAACTCTAGAAAAAAGGCCAACCAAACAATTGGCCCTTTCTCTACGTAGTGTTCGCGTAGCCAAACACTAAACGTCATAGCACACTCCTACTTATAACTACGCGCTATTTCACGTAACTCTTGAAGTGCCGCCTTAGCATCTACCCCACGACTGGAAACCGATGATAAAAAGACATCTTCCATGCCTTTAGTGAGGGTTACAAATTCATTGGCCAGCGCATCCCCTGCTTTTACCACAGTCACGTTAACGCCCGCTTCCCTAGCAGCAGCAAGCCCCGCAACATCACCGGCATCCCATGCTTTTCCTGCCATGGCAGAGAGTTTTTCTCCAGAGACACTCAAGATAGCGTCGCGATCTTTCACCTCTAAATCCGCTAAGAAATCTGGGTTCATAAAGATAGCAAAGCTACCTAAATACATACCGCCGGGTAGAGCAATAACATTAGTCGCTACCTCTTTTAAACGCAGCCCTTTTTGTTCAGCAATCGGTAGGAAAGCACCATCAATAACACCTTGCTGCATCATTTCGTAAACTTTCGGCGCCGGGGCACCTACAGCAGTCACCCCCATGCGATGCCCCAGTTCCCCTTGCACACCACCACCAAGTCTAATCTTCTTTCCCTGTATGTCAGACAGTGTCTTAATCGGCTTGGCCATATGGATTTGTCCTGGCCCGTGGGTAAACAGACCAATGAGCTCTAAACCGTCGTGCTCATTCGCCTTGGCGAAATATTTATTGTGCACTCTCCAGTGAGCGACCGAAGCTGCCTCTGCGCTGGTGCCCAGCAATGGCTGCTCAACCGCTTGAGTAAGCTTGAAACGCCCCGGTACATAACCGTGATAAGAAAAAGAGGCATCAACTACGCCATCTTCAACCAATTCAAACATGGTTTTTGGGTGACCCATACCGTATTCAATCGCCACTTTAACCCGCCCTTGGGTTGCCTCTTCCACCCATTTTGACCAAGTGGGCCATACCACTACATTTTGCGGGTGTGTCGGTGGTAACCAACTGGCAACACGCAAGGTTGTCTGCGCCGCGCTTTGAGTCGCTGCTGTGATGAATAGACCTATCGCCAGTGCTTTTATAATGTTCATTTTTCACCCTATATTTTATATTTATATTTTAAAGTAGTTGTTTAGCCATTCTTTTTTGAAACTCTTTAGCCTTGCAGCTTTACTCATTAACGCTCTTTTTGCTGTTCGGCTATTTTTTGGTGGATATTGTTTTTCTTGTAATTAAGCTGCGGGTGCAGCTCTATCATCTCAAAACCGATACTGATATAACGTTGGTCAAAGACCGGATCTAATTGGGCTGTAAACGCCGCAAAAATTTTATCGCAGGCCTCTTTAAGTACTTGCGGTTCACGACCAGCACCGACTTTGGCCGTTAAATGCACAAAGCAGTTTTCAGGATCACCCTCGCCCACTCTAAAATGCTCACAGCGCACCGCGCGTGTGCGAATCCCACCAATCGGAAAGACCCCAGTGGCAATTGCCGTATTGTTTAAACTTTCAAAGAGCATCGATATATCAAGATCTTCATCTAGATTTGCCGAGTACTCCATAATGAAATGTGGCATAAATAACTCCGCTTTAGCGACCTAGTACAGGTACACTGTGTAAATCGTGGGCAATACAGACATTTTTAGTCTCCATGTAGAAATCGAAACTCCAATCGCCGCCATCGCGGCCAATGCCCGACATTTTCACCCCGCCAAAGGGCGATGGTAAGTTGCGATTATTCTCAGAGTTAACCCACAACATGCCAGCCTCAACCTTATCGGCCATACGCATTGCGCAACCTGTATTACTGGTCCAGATATAACCGGCTAGACCGTAAATAGTATCGTTAGCTAACGCAATCGCCTGCTCTTCAGTCTCGAACTCGATAGCGGTTAGTACCGGGCCAAAAATTTCTTCCTGGGCGATACGCATACTATTGGCAGCTTCAACAAACAGGGTTGGACTCACATAATTACCGGGGCCCAACTCATCGCGCAGCGAAACTCCGCCTACTGCAACGCGCGCACCCTCTTGCTTGGCAATATCAAAATAGCTAGTCACTTTATCGTAGTGACCTGTGTGTACTAGTGGTCCCACTTCAGTCGCTGGATCCAGTGAGTGCCCCACTTTTAAATTAGCCACGCGCACTTTTAATGCGCTTAGGAATTTATCTTTAATCCCCGATTGCACTAATAGACGACTCGAGCTAGTGCAACGTTGACCGTTGAGGCTATAAATCATGAAAACAACCGCATCTAGAGCGCGCTCAAAATCCGCATCATCAAATACGATTACAGGATTTTTGCCACCTAATTCAAGGTGTAAACGCTTTAATGTATTAGCCGTTTGCGCTTGGATTTTTTTACCCGTTGCGGAGTCACCTACCAACGCCACTGCTTTAATTTTGGGATTCTCAGTCAGTGCTTTACCCACAATGGAGCCAAAACCATTGACCATATTCCAAACACCTTTTGGCAGGCCTGCGGCCTCTGCACACTCAGCCAAAACAGTAGCTGTTAGTGGGCTCAATTCCGCAGGTTTGTGCACGACCGTACAACCCGCAGCAAGTGCTGGCGCTATTTTCCAAGTGGATAACATGAACGGAGTATTCCACGGGGTGATAACGGCCACAGGCCCTATTGGATTACGTACGGTGTAGTTAGTGTGCTGATCTTGATGCAGTGATAAACCATTGCGCGCCTCTGGTGCTTTGTCGGCAAAAAAGCGAAAATTAGCAGCACCGCGAATAGCCGCTTGGCGCATAAAACGCAGTGGCTGTCCGCAGTCCATTGACTCAACCATTGCTATTTCCTCAGCGCGTTTTTCCAACTCATCGCCGAGCTTATGCAAGATTTTTTTGCGCGCAGCCCCTGACATCGCCGCCCAGCCATCGGCAGCGGCGTGTGCCGCAGCACAAGCGGCATCTACATCCGCAACACTGCCTTGCACAACATTACCAAGTACGCTCTGATCCGTTGGCGTGGTGTTTTCAAAGGTTTGATCTTCGCTGCCTAATGTCCACTCACCATTAATGTAGTGACCTAATGTTCGCTCTTTAAAACGCGCCAAATAACCTTGCGCTGTTGCGATGTTTTGCTGCAGTTGTTCGCTCATCGTTATATCCTCAGCCCGGTTTAGTATTTGTCAGCGTAAAATTCACGCTCACTGACAATGTGAGTTTCAAGTGCGCCAATTTTTTCGATTTCACACACCACTTTGTCACCAGGTTGCATATCTTTTAAACCCTCAGGCGTCCCAGTTGCTATCATATCGCCAGGCTTTAAGGTCATTATTTTGCTTAAGTATTCAACGAGAAAAGGCACGTCAAAGATAATATCTGCCGTGTTGCCATCCTGCGTTAACTCGCCATTTACATGAGTGGTAACCCGTAAATTACTGATATCGCCAACATCGTCTTTATCGATTATCCATGGCCCCATAGGCAGTAATGAATCACGACTTTTAACCCGCAAATTAGGACGGTAATAGTTTTCTAGGTAATCGCGAATCGCAAAGTCGTTGCACAGGGTGTAGCCAGCAATATGATCCATGGCATTTTCACGGGAGATGTTTTTCCCCTCTTTGCCAATCACAGCCACTAACTCACATTCATAGTGCTGAAATTTAATATTGTCTGGACGGTAAGCGTTTTGCTTATGTCCGGTTAGTGTGTTGGCGCCTTTTAAGAAAACCAACGGTTCTTTGGGCGGCTCAAACGCCAGCTCGCGAGCGTGATCAGCATAGTTAAGGCCCAGCGCAAAAATAGTGCCCGGATCCTTAACGGGGGATAACCAAGTCACTTCTGCCTGATCAATTAACTGGCCATCACTCTTCGACTTTAATAAGCCTGTTGTCGCAAAAGATTCCTCGACCGTGACATCAAGTTCTAAGCCTTTAAATAGTACGCGTGCATGTTTCATGTTTTATCCTCTTAGGCGCGGCCGACGGTATTGTTCAATTGCGTGACACCCGCAATCGCGGAGCTAACGCTATCGCCCTGCTCAATACTTGCGCGCTCGCCTGGAAAACCGATTGCGATCACATCGCCAGCTTGTAAAGTCATAATGTAAGAAATAGTACTGATTAGCTGAGCCACTGAGCGCACCATTTGCGATAGAGGCATCTCGCTCACCGTTTCACCGTTTACTTGGGTAATAACACTCAGTGCTTGTGGGTCAGTGACAGCAGAAACGACAACGGCAGCGCTAATAGGGGCGCTGCCATCGAGGCATTTGCCTTTAATGTCTGGGCGATAATAGCTAACTTCTGGCAGTGAAAAATCGTGCACCAGGGCATAGCCGCCCACACTCTCTAATGCCTGCTCTTCACTGACACGACAGCATTCACGATCAAACACCACCGCAAACGAAGCGCCGACCACCATACTTTGCGCAGGCTGTCCATCAGTGATCGCCCACTCAACTTCAGCGCCATCAACACTCCAAGTATTATGAGGTTTGAAATACAGTACTGGCTGAGTGGGAGCACTTTTATAAGGAGCGTTATTAAACGCATCCTGCATCGCATCAAACTGCTTTGAGTCATTGAGTGCGACACACACCAATTTACCTTTAACAACAGGGTTGTTAGTCATGTTAAAACACCTACCTTTGAATTATTAATAACCACTAGATTGACTGGCTAGTGATGCACTCGCTGCACCATCACCCTCTGATTTAAAGCGCTCTGCTAACGCTTTCGCCGCATTGCCTAGCAGCATCGTATCTACGCCAACCCCGACAAACTTTGCACCTTTGTTAACGTAGTGATGCGCTTTAGCAGGGTTAATGCATAACAGCCCGGCAGCTTTGCCTGCATCGTTGATTACTTGAAACCCCTGCTCGATGGCGGCGACCACTTCCGGATGATCCGGGTTGCCAATGTGCCCCATCGATGCCGATAAATCAGAGGGCCCTATAAAGATTGCATCCACCCCATCGACAGCGGCTATTTCTGCTAAGTTTTTCATCGCAGTGACTGTTTCTGCCTGTACTATTAAACAGATTTCATCGTTCGCTTTTTGCAAGTAACCGGGAATTCTATTCCAGTTTGCCGCGCGGGCCAGCGAGCTTCCTAGACCGCGAATCCCCTGCGGCGGATACTTAACCGCCTGTACTAACTGCTCGGCCTGCTCGGCGCTATCACACATTGGTACTAATACTGTCTGAGCGCCTATATCTAGTATGCGTTTAAGCAAGGCTGTTCGCCCCTCTTCAGGTCGCACTATCACCGGAACACCATAAGGGGCTATCGCCTGCAAATGACGCATGGTCGAGTCCAGCTCAAACGGCGCGTGCTCTGAGTCAATCAGCAACCAGTCAAAACCTGCACCTGCCACAATTTCAGCGCAGCTGGCATCGGGCAAACCCATCCACAAGCCCCACAGTGGTTTATCGCCACTGAGTGCTTGTTTAAATTTATTCACGGGAAGTTCCATCATATTTATCCTTATGCCTATACGAACTTCACAGAAATACCGCCTAAAGGACCGTAATCTGCATGCACGGTATCGCCAGCTTTTACCGGTACCGGACGGGTAAATGAGCCTGATAACACAACTTGTCCAGGTTCTAGCGCAACACCATGTGGCGCAAAACGCTTACAAACCCAGCAAATGCCATTGGCGGGGTGCCCTAAAACGCCGGCTGCTAAACCCGTTTCTTCTATCTGTCCATTGAGATACAACAAGGCACCCGCCCAGCGCATATCAATGTCCATGGGCTTCATCGGCCTTCCACCTAAAATAATGCCGGCATTGGCTGCATTATCAGAAATGGTATCGATCACTTTACGGGTATAACCCGTTTCGGGGTCGGTGCGATGACAACGCGCGGCTATTAGTTCTAGGGAGGGAATCACATAATCAGTGGCATTTAATACATCAAAAATGGTGACGTCTTCGCCCTCTAAACGATCTTTCAAAACAAAGGCCAGCTCCACTTCAATACGTGGGTCTAGAAAATCATCGACCTTAATTTCAGCGCCATCGGCAAAGAACATATCATCGAGTAAGACACCGTAATCAGGCTGATCGATGTTCACCGCCATCTGCATAGCACGTGAAGTCAAACCAATTTTATAACCTTTAACTTTAGCCCCTTCTGCCACTTTTCTATCAACCCACGCCTTTTGCACTTGGTAGGCATCATCCATATCCATATCTGGATAAGAGAGCGTCAATGCAGGGATCTGTTGACGTTGATTTTCCGCATTGTAAAGTTGCTCAGCGGCCGCTTTTATTTGTTCTGGTTTGAGCATGACGATTCCTTTTCAATATATGTGAGTTGAATAACAGCGCTGACTACTCTGTTCTCACAAGATCAATTAGTTAACATATTCATCAAATATACTTAATATGTTAACTAAATACCAGTACTTATTACACACTGGGGAAGTAACGCATTAGTCCTCATATTTTCGCTGTTAACAACTAAGCGATTTAGTCCGACCAAGAACACGAAGTGTATGACCAGCCCTTTGGAAACGCTCTACAGAGGAAAAGATAAACAAGATTTCATCGAGGGCGACTGAGACTTGCTCACTGCCCCCTAACTTTTTACAGCGGTTTTACAAGCCACCCATGCAAATATACTTAGTCTCTAGGTAGTCATCTAAACCGTATTTTGAGCCCTCTCGCCCTTGACCTGATTCCTTAACACCGCCAAAGGGAATGGTTTCAGCGCTGATGGCTGTTTCATTAACACCCACCATACCGTATTCAAGCGCTTCAGATACCTGCCAAACTCTGCTGATATTTTGACTGTAAAAATAAGCGGCTAATCCAAAGGGTGTATCGTTGGCCATCGCAATTGCCTGCTCTTGAGTATCAAATTTAAACACCGCGGCAACGGGTCCAAAAATCTCCTCACTAAAAATATCCATATCTGAGTTTAAATTTGCAAGGATAGTAGGCTGATAAAAATTGCCTATGCGAGATGCGACTTTGCCACCTGCAACAACGGTTGCACCTTGCTCTATAGCTCTAGCAACTTTGCGATCAATATTATTCAGTGCTTTTTGGCTAATCACCGGCCCGTGGGTGGTGTCTTGATCAAAGCCTTCACCTAAGCGAAACGCTTTAACCGCAGCACTAAACTTTTCCATAAAGGCATCGTAAATACCTGCCTGCACCATTATGCGGTTGGCACAAATACAAGTTTGCCCACTGTTTCGAAACTTAGAGAGCAACGCCCCTTCAACCGCGCTATCTAGATTTGCATCATCAAAGATGATCAATGGAGCATTGCCACCGAGCTCCATAGAAGTGCGCTTTACCGTCTCCGCGCACTGCTTCATTAACAATTTACCCACCGGCGTTGAACCGGTAAAAGTGAGCTTTTTCACGATGGTATTAGCGGTGATTTCACCACCTACCTCAGCCGCTTTCGTGCTTGGAAGCACTGAAAACAAACCCTTTGGTAGACCTGCTCGCTGTGCCAACTCTGCCATGGCCAATGCTGATAGCGGTGTTTCTGCCGCCGGTTTCAGTACAATTGCACAACCAGCCGCTATTGCCGGCGCTACTTTGCGGGCTATCATTGCATTAGGGAAATTCCAAGGGGTTATAGCCCCCACCACACCCACCGCTTGTTTGATCACAATACCGCGCCTGTTGTTTTGCGCTGAGGGAATCACATCGCCGTAAACTCGCTTGCCTTCCTCGGCAAACCATTTCAAATATGAAGCGCCGTAATTCACTTCACCCACTGATTCAAACATCGGCTTGCCTTGCTCAAAGCTCATGATAGTTGCAAGGTCCGCCTGGTGCTCGATCATTAAAGCATGCCATTTTTCTAACACCGCTGAGCGCTGAGCCGCTGGCTTTTCCTTCCACTGCTGCATAGCTTGCTCGGCACTGACTATCGCCCTGCGTGTTTCATTAACACCCACACAGACTACGTCCACTAACTTTTCACCATTGCCCGGATTGAAAACACTGAACTGATCACCGTTATCAGCATTGACCCACTCGCCGTTAATAAATGCTTGTGTCTTTAATAAACCGCTATCTTTTAATTGTTCTAACATTACAACCTCAATGACTCTTTACAGAATTTTTTTATTACTCTATCTAAATTTAATTAACATGTTAAGCATTTTTAGCACTATATTTCCCTTTAGCTGCCAGCTCCTATCATATAGATCACCAAGTTAATCGCAAAAAACGCCAGCAAAGTCGCGGGTAGCAATACCGCCGAGCACAGCTCTCCCATTTGATAGCGCAGACCAAATACCGCATAAATACTGAACATGGGCATGCATGCTAAGACCAGTGCCACTGCACTAAACAGCGGTGACAGACCCGGTATTAAAAAAATCATGAGAGCAATGCATAGCGGGTGAACGATCAGCTTGCCCGCCACAATCAAAGAAATGTCTCCCAACATGCCAACAGGTCTTACGCCAACCAAAATACCACCGATGGTAAAAAGCGCCAAACCGCCTACTGTTTTCGCCAACAAATCGATAGTGCTATCAATAACAGCCGGTGGTTTAAGCCCAAACACAACACTGAGTAGACCTAAGCTAATGGCAAGCACAATAGGGTTGCTAAGAAGGTTTTTAATAGCCACGACAAAAGATGCCAAAAAGTGTTTGCCACTTTGCTCTCCCGTATCTGCAAGCGCCAATGCCAGCGGCAGGATAAAGATATTTTCTACAATTAAGGTCAAGGAAAAAGGCACTAGTGCCGCCTCACCAAAAAGCTGAGTAATCACCGGGAAACCGATCATTAAGCTGTTAGACATGCTCGCACCTAAGCCAAACAACGCACACTGCGTAAGACTTTTTCCCCGCCATTTAGCAATGCCAAACAGCAGACAAAACGCTAACAGTGAACCTAAACCAAAAATAAGTAGGTAGTCAAAGTGCAATATATCTTGTAAGGAGCGCGAGCTTAACGCTTTGAAAATAGCCGCTGGCAGACCTAAATTGACAATAAACCAAGCAAAGTGTGATACCGCCTGGCGCGATAAATACTCCAGTTTCACCGCTATAAAACCCGCTGCTATCAGTAAAAAAACCGGGCTGGTAAGCGATAAAACATGTGAGAAATGTTGCATATTTGAAACTCAAAAAATAAACGGCACAAAGCCGAGCATTGCTCGGCCTAGTATAAAATTGAGAGCTGTGCATAACGACTGCAGTTGAAAATACCGCGCTCGTTACGTTATGACAACTCTTAGATCAAACGAAAAAGAATAAATTATCCTGTGACAAACTCTCTCGCTTGGCCTCGACTTCACTTCGTGAAGCAGGATATTTCTCGTGACTTTTGGTTCTAACACGCTCACACCCCTAGGACAGGGAATTAAACCCTTGATGATTTAGGCTCCGCCTAATTCATCTCTATTAAACCATCGTAGGGTCTGGCTCTAAACCCATTAATGAACGCCCAAGAATTTGCTTGCAAACATCATAATCAGTGTAGGCATGTGCTGCAGTCATATGTGAGTCACGGAACAATCGCTGCGCTTCATTGTCACTGAACCAACAGCTGCCACCAGCGGCTTCAAACAAGCGGTCAACTGCCTGAATACACATTTTCACTGCATAGGCCTGATTCGTTCGCCAAAAGGCTAGCTGCTCATCACTTGGATACTGTTTTTTCTCGCCCATTTCACGGTGATCATCCCATGTTTTTTCCATAAAAGCGCGTGCTGCAGCCACTTGATGCGTCGATTCCGCCAGACGCATTAATGCCGGTGTTGCCTGACCCACTTTAGCACCGGTATAAGCACGCACCCGGTTTTTAGTGATATTGCGATAAACCTCTAACATTCGCTCGGCAATACCTAAGCCAATGGCCGCAAAACCGCAGGCAAAATATGGTCTGTAAGGCGCATAAAAAATATCACTGTCCGGATACAAACCAAAGCCTGCCGATGCTCCCGTCATCATATTTTTTGCCGCTTCAATACGGTGCTCAGGAATAAAAATATCTTTTTTAATCTTTAACGTTTTAGTGCCACTTGAGCGCATACCCGCTGAATGCCAATCATCTTGTATGTCATAGTCACTTTCTGGCACGACGGCAAAGCTATATATTTTTTCACCGTTTTCACCCTCACGCAAAAAACCTAAAATAGCCCACTGTGCATGATCACAACCAGAGCTCCAACGCATGTCTCCGTTAAACAGGACGCCACCTTCAGTCTCTACCGCTTTACCAAAAGGTGCAATACTGCTGCTGGCAACGGCATCAGGGTTTTCACCCCAAAATTCTTGCTGTGCTTCTTTTGAGAACATTGCCATTTGATGAGAGTGGGTTGCCAGCAAACTGCCAGACCAGGCCGTACCGCCACAAGCCCCTGCGATAGCAGCAATACAATCGGTCAGCTCTGGTAGCGAAACCTCTAAACCACCATAAGCTTTAGGCTGTAGTGCTCGGTGAAACTTCACCGATTTAAGCAGTTGAATATTCTCCTCGGGAACCATTCTTTGCTCTTCACCGCTCGCTGCATTTTCTGCAATACGCGGCAGTATTTCCTGGAGTTTATCAAGCAGGGGATTAGGTCTATTCATTTTCTTGCTACCTCTCTTGTTATTTTAGTTGTTAGGCTCTTTGACCTAAGTTTTGTCTGTAACTTACAACTAGTGTGCCGTGATTTTTTGAATAGGAGAATGGATTATCCATGCACTTTGTTGTACTTTTGATAGGCTCGACAAAGCACCTAAACGAACAACAAAAACAACAAATCTTTAATTAACAATTAGATACAAAAACAAACTCTTTATTAAGAGTAATCAACCTCAACATCTTGTACCTTTCAACTGTACTTTTTAACAAAAGGGCAACAGCATTTGTTATGACTTTACCAATACAAAACAAAAAAAATAACTCTGCGTCGAATATCCCCAATATTGAAATTGGCAAAGTTTATGACCAACGCTATCAAGAGGCGGACATTCACTATGAAAACTTAGAAAAGTTGGCTGTTTTTTTTGGCCGCAACATGCAGGTACATCACCACGACAGATTCTTCCAGCTTCACGTTGTGCTTGAGGGTAATGTGCGGGTGCATTTAGATTCCGTCAGTTACAACGTACAGGGGCCAATGTTTTTTCTCACTCCTCCGACAGTACCGCACAGCTTTATCATTGATGACAAGGCAAGCGGTCATGTGATTACTGTACGCCAAGAAATTATTTGGGAATTATTAAGCGATATAGAACAACACCACTGGCAGGGCTTTATGCAAAGAGCACTGTGTGTCGAACTATCATCAGAGCAAGAAAACAACTCAAGCGCTGCCCGTATGTTGCAACTGCTGAACATGATGTCCGCTGAAAACAAACCCGATAACCTACTGCACAATCGCGCGCAAAGGGCACTACTACAACTCGTGCTCATCGATATTTCACGGCTCTCTGAGCAGAGTTCTCCCCAACAAAACACTCAAAAGGAAGACATTCGCGTCTTCCATCAATTTAATAGTTTGATAGAAAAAAACTATAAAAAGCACTCTCCATTGAGCGTTTATGCCTCGCAAATAGGGGTCACCGAAGCGCGTTTAAACAGTATTTGTCGACGCTTAGCTGGTCTACCTTCAAAACGCTTAATCATGGATAGATTAATCCAAGAGGCGCGTAGATTACTCATCTTCTCAAATGCTCCCGTCACCGAAATAGGCTACCAACTAGGCTTTAAAGACCCTGCTTATTTTGCCCGATTTTTTCGCCGAAATACCGGAGTTAGTGCCAGTGGTTTTCGCGTGCAGAAAAAACAAACAGATACAGATTAATCCCTAAGTCTAAAGCCTGCAATAAACTTTTCACCCTATGAAAAGTACCAACAAAGCCACGAAAATTAGATTTCAAAGGCGCCGAGAGTTCTATAGTTTTATAGGCAAGACGACGGCATAACAACTGCGCTATGCAACGTTCCAGATCACATAATAAAAATATGGAGACTTCCTATGTCCACAGCCCCATTTGATGTTAAAGATTTTCGCCGCGCTCTCGGTCAATTCCCTACAGGTGTTACCGTTATCACTACACTAGACCAAGCAGGCAATCCAGTGGGGGTTACTGCAAGCAGTTTCAACACAGTCTCTATCGAGCCGGCATTAGTACTTTGGAGCATCGACAAAGGCGCCAATAGCTTAAGTGCTTTTGAAAATGCTAAGCACTTTGCGGTCAACGTTTTAGGCAGCGACCAAGTGGCGACCTCGAACAATTTTGCCAGTCGCGGAGAAGACAAGTTTGCCAACGCTGACTATCGCTGCAATGAGTACGGTATCCCATTGCTTGCCGATTGCGCAGCACAATTTGAATGCAGTACCTGGGCGGTTTATGAAGGGGGTGATCATTTAATCCTGGTCGGAGAAGTACAAGCGTATCAACACCAAAGCGATACTTCCCCATTGGTCTTTGCACGCGGTAGCTACGCAATATCGGCGCAGCATCCAATGATGGCAAAAACAGCGTACACGGCTGATGATTCAGCAGATTTTGTCAATGATTACCTGCTCTACTTACTACGTGAAACTTACCAACGCTTTAGCGCTAAGCTCTATCCCGAACTTAAGCAAGCATGTGATGTTACCCCTGAAGAGTGGCGTATTTTAGCACGCATGGTAAGCCAACCAGAAATAGTGATCGACACCCTTGCGCAAATGGTTATGCAGCCTATTGAATCACTGCGCCAAAGCCTAGACTGGATGGTCGAGAAAAACTTGGTGTGCTACTTAGACAATGAAACAGTAGCAGCCACAGATGCAGGACAGAAAGTAGCTAAACAACTACAACAATTAGCGCTCAACAAAGAAAGTGAATTACTGGGTACTCTGCCTGCTGATCAAGCAGCGACGATGAAAGCAGGACTTTTGCAATTAATGGAAAAGCTCGGCTAATTTTTAATCCGCCTGGCCTCTTTTTTTAGTTTCAGTTAGGCGCTAATGTCAAGGAAATAACTGTGCATGAGTGCGCCGCTATCTATGCAGATGGAGTGCTTGGAGTGAAAACTGAACCACATAAATCGCAGCAATCCCTGTTATTTAAAGTTGCCTACCGCTTGTCTAGTTCAGTGGTTTGCAAAGAAACGATACTGAAGAGAAAAGCTTGTGAATTAAATACCCCTTTGACGGATGATTCCCTGAAATCAGGCTTGAATTATCAAGAACAAGGCGCTGGAAGTATAAGACGTGGTTACGGTTTTTAATTAAAATGCTCGACAAGTTTGTTTTTTACAATTAAATAACACCTTATTTAACTGCTCGTTAACCATACTTGAATCTAAACTCAGTAGTTGAGCATCAATTTAGGCGCGGAAAAATCATTATCAACTCATCCAAGAATCAAGCCACGCCTAATTCATCTTAAGTAAATGGTTGTTCCTTTGATAGCTTTTCCCAAATACGTAAACATAACGACAATAGAGTGCCATTTGGCAAGCCTAAAGTGATCTAATGTGATAACTCATAGAGTGAATACATTAGATACGATAAAGCTAAAGAAATACAATAGATTGATTTAAGTATGAATCGATCAACTGCCTATTTTAGGTCAAAAAATGTCTTTAATTGTCTAAATACGAGCCCTTATTTTTTACAGCGATTGATGCGTAACAGCCTTAGGTAGCATGCGATTATTGAGGGTAATTCACTGCCATTAAAGCCACACTTATAGCGCTGCAGGAAAGCAACTTAACACTTTAAGCTTGTGAATCTTTATCTGTTTTATACTTCCCGGGAGGGCAGGAGAAGTAGCGGCGAAACTGGCGATTAAAATATGACACATCGTTAAAACCGCTGTCATAGGCGATAGAAGAAACTAATACGCTGGGTTGTTTAGCGCAACCACGCTGTAGTAATTGCTGGCAGGCGTGCTCTAGTCTTCTGCTCAATAAGTGCGCACTGGGAGTGGTATCTAGAAGGTTAAAGGCACGCTGTAATTTGCGCATCGAAACATTTAAATCATCTGCGACTGTTTGAATGGTTAAATCACAGACTTTGAATTGGCTGTCAATATAGCTCAAGCCTCGCTCTAACAATTGTGCACCACTAATATCACTTTCAAAGTCTCGCCCACTCGCGCTGTGCGAGTGTTCAAATATGGCAGCCCCCAGCAAAGATAAAAGCGCCTCGCGCAAAAAACCTGATAAGCGTTGATCAGTAGGAGAAGAGCAAACTTTGGCAAGTACACCGTACAAACTTGCCGTTGTGTAGTCTGTTCGAGGCAGGTACATCCCCCCCGCAATCATATTTCCGAATCGCTGTTGCATATCCTCTCTGGGTAAGTGCACTGACAGTTGGCGACTAAATTTGCCAAAAAAAACAAACTCTGAAGGCTTTCCACTATCGACTAAAATCATATCACCCGGGGTAAGCATGTGCGCAGTATTGTTATGCATCATTAATGCACGCCCCTCCTCCTGAGTGATCAGGAAGTAGTTTTCACCGCTGTCTTTGCTAATGTCTTGAGCGGTGCGTTGAATCGATTGCGCATTGGTTGCTATATGGGCGATGTCTATCCCAGCCAAACTGTCTTGGTAGACTCGACCTCTGAGAATAGAACTATCCCGTGCGGGCTTCACTTGAAACTCTCCGCAACTCTCAATCAATAGCTGTTGAAACAATTCTATAGGCATCTGGGCTGTGGATATTTCTGCCAACATAATGACACACCTCTATCAGAGCTCTATATAACACCGCGCAAAGAGACTGTTTTGAACAACAGCATTATCCAGCGTCGTCGTTACTTCGAGATCTTTCATTATTATTTTTACGCAATTTAGCATGTTCTTTGCCACTGACAACAGCACCTTGTCGCCTGAGTCCTAAAACTTGACGCGAGAGTCCAAGATCAACAACACACTTAGTTAATATATTAAGTAATATTATAAAAACAACATTATTTAAAGGAATAACGATGAAAGAGGCAAATAGGTTATCTAATATCCAACCGGCATCGGTGCAACCTAGTTTTTCTGTGATGAACCCATCAACGGGTGAGCAAGTCTCCCAGGCTCCAAACCAAACCTGTGCAGACTTAAACAACATGGTTAAAGTCGCAAAAACGGCATTTGAAGACTGGTCTAAGCAACCGGATGCAGTGCGCCAAGCTGCCTGCAATGATATAGCACAGGCAATTGGTGATCACACTGAACAACTGGCGCTTTTATTAACCAAAGAGCAGGGAAAACCGCTGGCTGGTTTAGGTTCACGCTTTGAAATTGGTGCCGCGCAAGCTTGGGCCAGCCACACCGCCAGTATGTCGCTACCAGTGCAAGTATTACAAGATGACTCAGAGGGGAAAGTTGAGCTTCACCGTACACCTATCGGGGTTGTCGGCTCCATCACCCCCTGGAACTGGCCGGTGATGATTGCTGTATGGCATTTGTTACCTGCTATTCGAACGGGAAACACGGTTATCATTAAACCGTCTCCCTACACGCCTCTATCTACTATTTTACTTGTCGAAATTATCAATAAAGTACTCCCTGCAGGGGTTGTCAACGTCATTACCTCAGACGATGAAACAGATAACCTGGGAGCCGCGATGTCTAGTCATCCGGATATTCGCAAACTTGTTTTCACCGGTTCGTGTGAGACCGGTAAAAAGGTCTACGCCAGCGCCGCGCAGACTATTAAACGCCTCACTTTAGAGCTGGGGGGCAACGATGCAGGAATAGTATTGCCAGATGTTGATCCTCAAGAGATAGCCCAGGGACTATTCTGGGGGGCCTTTATCAATAATGGCCAAACTTGTGCGGCCATGAAGCGACTCTTTGTACATGAGGATGTCTACGAACAAGTTTGTCAGGCACTGACTGATGTTGCCCTTCAAATCCCGCTCGGAGATGGTCAAAATGAAGACTCTGCCCTAGGACCCATTGCCCACCAGCAGCAGTTCGATAAAGTGAAACAGCTGGTGGCCACTGCCAGCCTTAAAGGACGAGTGCTGTGTGGTGGAAAACCTGGCGAAGGGCTCTTTTTCCCACCCACTATCATCGCCGACTTATCACCGCAGGACCCACTGGTTGTTGAAGAACAATTTGGCCCGGCCCTGCCTATTATCAAGTACAGCAACATTGAAGATGCCATCGCCATGGCCAATGACAGTGAGAATGGATTGGGAGGATCGGTCTGGAGTAGCGATATCGAACGCGCCAAGCAGATCGCCAGCCAGTTGCAGTGTGGTTCAGTATGGATTAACAAACACGGCGCGCTACAACCCAATGTTCCCTTTGGCGGCGTTAAATCATCTGGTTTGGGGGTTGAGTTCGCCGAGCAAGGTCTGTGCGAATACACCGATATCAAAGTTATATACAGCTGAGGAATAAACATGAAAAACTATGATTACATCGTGATCGGTGCCGGCTCCTCCGGTTGTGTTCTCGCCTCAAGACTCTCCCAGAACCCCAACAACAAAGTACTGTTAATCGAAAGCGGTGCTCAGGACAGCCACCCTTTTATCAAAATGCCCGCGACCTTTTTTAAAGTGATAGAAAAGGGCCGCGATATTGTCGCTTATGTCGGTGAGCCTTCAAAAAAGCTCAACAACCGCCCCTCGGTGGTATTACAGGGGCAAGTGGTGGGCGGAGGATCATCTGTCAATGCGATGCTCTACGTTCGTGGCCAAGCAGAAGACTACGACAGCTGGGCTCGCGAGGGGAATATTGGCTGGAGCTATGCCGATGTACTGCCGGTTTTTCGTGACATGGAGAACAATATGGAGCTCGCCGATGAATTCCACGGCACCGATGGCAAGCTGCATGTCTCAGAGACCGGTTTTCATCACCCTCTGTCACGCGCCTTCATCCGCGCTGCACAGCAAGCGGGGATCGCTCACAACCCCGATTTTAACGGTGCCAATCAACAGGGGGTTGGGTTTTATCAAACCACCACCCACAATGGCCGCCGCTGGTCATCAGCCGAAGCCTTCCTGCGTGAAGCAGAGCCTCTCACTAACCTGACAATAATGACCCAGACGCGGGTGGCACGCGTGTTATTCTCTGACAATCGCGCCAGCGGCGTTGAACTGGAGAATGGCGATAAGTTAAACGCCTCGAAAGAGGTCATTCTCTGCGCCGGTGCTATTGAAACGCCCCGTTTACTGCAGCTCTCTGGTGTCGGTGATAGTGAGCATTTGCAATCTCATGGTATTAGCGTCGTCTCCCACTTGCCAGGTGTCGGCGAGAATTATCAGGACCATTTAGAAACCACTGTTCAGGGAGTCACTAAGCACCCTATTTCATTTTTCGGGGAAGACAAGGGTTTAAAAGGCGCGAAGCATTTAGCGCAATATCTGATGTTTAAATCGGGAATGCTGACCTCAAACGCGGTGGAGTCTGGCGGTTTTATTGACGTATCAGGTTCCGGACGACCGGATCTACAGTTTCACGTACTGCCCTTTATGGTTGGCTGGGTTGATCGCGAGCCCATTCAAGAGCACGGCATTTCCATAGGCTCCTGCTTTTTGCGTCCAAAATCACGTGGCTCGGTCAAATTGCGTTCGGCAAATTGCAAGGACCCTGCGCTATTTGACGCCGGCTCTTTTAATAACGATGAAGACCTTGAAATATTAGTTCGCGGCGTTAAAGAAAGTATCAAAATTTTAGAGGCCCCCTCACTGGCACGACTCATAAAGCGACGCGCTCTTCCGGAGGTCGGTATTGAAAATGACGATGAAGCACTGCGCGACTATGTCAGGCAAACCGCAAAGACCGTTTTCCACCCGGTAGGTACCGCTAAAATGGGACCAACCGACGACCCAATGGCGGTTGTTGATACGCAATTGCGCGTTCGTGGAGTGCAAGGTTTACGTGTTGCTGACGCATCAATTATGCCGCAACTCATCTCGGGAAATACCAATGCACCTAGCATGATGATTGCTGAGCGCGCCTACCGTTTTATCTCTCATGAAGAAACATTAAACCAATAATGCTCTCAGGAGAGACTCTCTATAACTACGAGGAAAAAAGATGAAAAATAATAAAAAAATCTACAACTGCCTTTTTGCTATCACAATCTTAATGACCAGCAATCTAGCGTTAGCTGCACTCAACTGCGGTGATAACACCGGAAAAATGGCCTCAGGCACGCCAATCAAAGTGGGAGGAATACACGGCAACGCCGCACCTGGAGATTTTTCAGCCTCCACAGATGCTGCTGCCGCCTACTTCGACTGTGTCAATGCCAATGGCGGCGTACATGGCAGACCTATCGAGTACATCGTTGAAAACGATCAGTGGAACCCTGAACTCGCCGCGCAAGTGGCTGCGAAGCTGGTCGAAGATGAAAACGTAATCGCCATGGTTGGCAATGGCTCCTTCGTGGAAATGAGTGTCAATGCCCCCCAATATGCGCGTAACAATATTATGTCGATGGCCAGCGCATGCGCGGCTTCTGAATGTTTTGAGAGTTCTAACATTGTCTCTACGAATCAGGGACCACTAGCTTCCTCAATAGGTGCTGCCATGTACGCTGTAGAAGAGCTAGGGGCGACAAATATAGCCTGTATTGGCTTGGCAATCCCCTCGGTGGGAAATTGGTCCTGCGGTGCAGTTGAACGCTTTATGGCCTCAAAGGGCCTGCAAGCGAGTTCAGTGTTATTAAACCCAGCGTCCCCAGATGTGAACTCTGGCCTACTGGAAGCGGTGGCCTCCGGTGCTGATTCTATGTTGGTCAACCTTCCCGCAGGGCTTGCCATTGCGGTACTTGGTGCCGCTCAAGAACAAGATTTTGGGGAACTCTATAGCTGGACCAGTTCGACGCCACTGTATGATTCATCTGTCCCTAAAGCACTGGATAAATACTGGGATGGTAAAGTTTTTGTCAACGCTGAACTCACCGCCCTTGAAGGATTAGGCGCGGATAACCAGAATTGGTTAGCGGTCATGGATGCCTACGCAGAGCTCGATGATCCACGAGATACCTTTAGCCAGTCCGGCTACTTATCCGCTCGTTTCTTTGTCGATACTCTCAGGGCAATGCCCGCCGATAAAATAGACCAACGCAACGCGGTTACCGATGCCATCAAAGGCATTAACGGCTATACCTCAGATTTAATTTGCGGTAGCTACTACGTCGGTGAGGCCAAGCGCCACATGCCAAATCACGCGGGCATTATGGTCGTTATTAAAGGCGGAAAGTTCGAACAAGTCCGTGACTGCTATGACTACGAAGGCCCCTACTTCAGTGAGTTAATCGCCATTGAGAAAAAATTCAACCTTCACTGATATTGAATAGTCCTAGATTCAGCGATTGAGCGCGAAAAAGGAGTGCAGGTAATTGGTGTGCATAGGAAATCAGAAAAATTAGTAGCCACCTTATTGGTGATGAGAATTTTTTCTGGTTTTCTAGGTGCATCAAGAACTTGTGCTTACTTTCGTGATTCAATCGCCGAATCTAGGATAATGGCAGGTTCTGTGACTAGGCCTGCCACCATCATCTACTGTCCTTGGCGGGTATATCGCCAGCGCTCTCGATCTATAAGAACCGGCACAGCGATGCTCGGACAGCTCCCTCATATTTAGCGAGAAGATTATTAATGTAATGATCTGGCCGATGCCTAACTCTTCGCTATCAACCCTGGAATTTTATGAAAGTTAAAATACTTCAACTACTGTTCTACGCGCTTGGTGCAGTGCTCATTTGCGTGCTACTGAGCTGGGGCAAACCACCCAAGATTATTGGTCTATTTATCGTTTCTGGGCTCGCTGTTGGCTCTCTTTATGCTCTGGGTGGAATTGGTATAGTGGTGTTATACCGAGCGACTGGGGTGCTCAATTTTGCCAACGGTGCTGTCGGTGCATTTGGAGTGATGCTCGCCTGGCAGCTCGCTCAAATAGGCTGGCCCGGCCCGTTAACATGGCTGGTGGGTATATTGTCCGCCACTGCTTTGTCACTGGCTTATGGCTTACTTATCGCCCCAAAGTTAGCGTGGCGTGACAACGTTGTAAAAGCGGTGGCGACACTGGGCTTTGCGCTTGTCGTACTGGGGCTGACGGCCTTTATCTGGGAGGATGATGTACGCAGGCTCTCACTGCCTACCGATAAACAGGCGGTGGTGATTATGGGCCTGCGTATTACTGTCACTCGCATGATAGTCGTATCGGCCGCCATCGCTTTTGTATTGGGAATCTGGTTATTCCTCACCCATACCCGTATTGGTCTGCAAATGCGCGCACTGGCCAATAATCGCGATATCTCTGCCCTAATCGGCGTGCCAATTTTCAAAGTAGAGACCATCGCCTGGAGTATTTCAGGCCTGATCGCCGGTTTCACTGGGCTGATGTTTGGCGACTTGATTCGCCTTGAGCCCAGTGTAATTACGTTCATGGTTATCCCCTCAATCGCCGCAGCTATCTGTGGCCGGCTGGATAACTTAGCACTAGTGTTAATCGGCGGTTTATTCATTGGTGTGATCGAGAGTTTGTCAACGCTCTCGCCGCTCATTAAACAAGTGCGCCCAATAGCCCCCTTTGTTATCGCCGCGATTGCGTTAATCTGGATGCAACGCAGTCAAAAATTAATCTTTTCGAGGGACAGCTAATGAAAATTACGCGCTCAGGGTATGCGGGGATCGCATTCACCCTCGCTCTGCTTATATTATTGCCCATGCTGGCCAATGGTCAGTGGGTTAAAGTATTCACATCTGCTAGTTGCTTCACTCTCGCCGCTGCTGGTGTTGCCTTTATGTACTCTCGTTTGGGCATGGTTTCACTGGGGCAAGTGGCCCTGATGGGCATTGGTGGTTGGGTGATGTTACGCATGAACCACGCCTTTAATTTCCCGTTTGAGGTCAACCTGATCATCGCGGCATCGGTGACGATGATCTTCGGTTGGGTACTGGCGCTACCGGCCTTAAAAATGCGCGGCCTCTACCTCGCACTGATTACGCTGATGGCGGCCGGTGGCATTGAAGTTATCCTTTCCACTTATCGTTTTCCCAATGGAGGCACAGGTTTCTGGGGAGTGATCCCCTCTGTCGCCGCTCCCTTTCGACGCCCAATGATCGCCGCATCTGACAGCGCTTATCTGCAATACGTCATCGTTATTGTTGCACTTTGCTTTGCCTTGATTGATATACACAGGCGTACTGCGCCCGGAAGAGCTTGGGCGATGATCCGCCGTTCAGAAGCTGCCGCCCTCGCCTCAGGGGTGAATATCGTCTATTACAAGGCTTGGGCCTTTGGTTTGTCGGGACTCTTAGCGGGAATAGCGGGGGCGCTATTGGCGGGGAGTATCGGTCTACTCGATGCGGCAACTTTTCGCGCATCAGAGTCTATCATGTTGTTTGCGCTGGCAGTGGTCGGCGGCGCCCGCTTTTGGTTAGGCGCTGTGATTGCCGGCATACTGTACCGGGTTTTACCTGCCTTGTTTAATGACTGGGGGTTAGATGCAGATCTTACTTTGATCATTTTTGGCGCTGCTTTGCTACACGCGATCATCACAGCTCCCGATGGGATTTCAGGACAAATTATCGGATTAACGTCCAAATTTAAACGAGGCACCCCATGATAGAGCTAGACAATCTACAAGTGAAATTTGGCGGAGTGGTGGCGTTGGACAATGTCAGCGCCACCTTTAATGCCCCTATATCTGGCATTATCGGCCCAAATGGCGCAGGCAAGACCACCACCATGAATGTCATTTCTGGCTTCATTCAGTGCCCGGGTAAGATCTTCTTTGATTCACAAGAGGTGAGCCTTCTCGCTGCGCATCAGCGTACTCGCCAAGGGCTGCGCCGCTCCTTTCAACACGAACAACTGGCGAACGACCTCAGTGTTCGCGATAATTTGCGCATCGTATTAGATCCACTACCTGGTAGCGCCGCTGATAAGCGCAACGAAATTACAAAGGCGCTGGCATTTATCGAGTTCACCGATCGCGCCGAGATGCTCGCCGCTCAATTAAATACCTTCCAGCGGCGACTGGTGGATATTGCCCGCTGTCTAGTCGGCAACCCAAAGGTGATTATGTTAGATGAGCCCTGTGGAGGGCTTACCCAAGAGGAAACTACACAGATTGGCAATCTCATTTTAAAAATCCCCGCTATGTGCAGCGCCACCGTGCTGATTATTGACCACGATGTTGAACTCATTAAACGCATCTGCACTGACACCTTAGTGTTAGATTTTGGTAGATGTATTGCATTTGGCAAAACCATTGAAGTGCTAGCAGATCCTAAAGTACAAGCTGCTTACCTAGGTATTGAGGAGATAGTCTAATGGCGTTGACCATTGAAAATTTAACCGTGCACAGCAATCAAGTGCCCGTGCTCTTCGATGTTAATTTGTCGCTGCAACCGGGTAAGCTCGCCGCCGTTTTAGGCGCGAATGGAGCGGGCAAATCAGAATTAGTATTAGCCATCGCCGGCATGCTGAAAACTAGCGAGGGTCGTATTTGTGTAGATGGCCAGTCGATAACTAATAGTGCACCAGATACCGTGAGACGCTCTGGCGTTGCCGCTGTCCCTGAAGGGCATCGCGTGCTCACAGCACTGAGCGTTGAAGACAACCTGCGAGTTGCAGGGGCTGTATTGAACAAAAGCGAGCTAAACCAAACGTTAGTTGAAGTGTTCAGCTTATTTCCCGAGCTAAACGAGCGCAAGCGTCAACTCGCCGGTACTATGTCTGGAGGGCAGCAACAGATGCTCGCCATTGGCCACGCCTTGATGGCCAGACCGCGTTATTTACTGATCGATGAAATGTCACTAGGACTGGCCCCCTTAATCGTAAAACGTCTGGTTAGCGCCATTAGGCAGCTTCTCGAGCGGGGCACGGGAGTCTTATTAGTTGAGCAGTTTACCGAAGTCGCACTCAGCGTGGCAGATACCGTCACTGTGATGCGCAGCGGTAGTGTTCAGTTTTCTGGTCCTGTGCAACAGATAAAGGAGCAACCGGAAATTCTCGATCAAGCGTATTTCTAAACACACCTTAACCGGCACTGCTTCGATAGTGCCGGTCTATTTCAACAGAGCGTTTAACCTAGATTCGGCGATTGAGCACAAAAAAGGAGTGCAAGATATTGTTGTGCATAGGAAATCAGAAAAATTCGTAGTCACCTTGTTGGTGATGAGAAGTTTTTCGGGTTTTTTTGGCGCAACAAGAGCTTGTGCCTACTTTTGTGATTCAACTGCCGAATCTAGGTTTAATGGGGGTCTAAAGATATCCACGCGGTTTTTAAATTTATGTATTTATCGATAGCATGCAATGATCTGTCAGCCCCATTACCCGATTGTTTCACCCCGCCTAAAGGAACAGTTTGATCGGCACCGCTAAAGCAGTTAACTTGTACCACCCCTGCATTAATGGCTTTTACCATTTTATGAGCACGCGATAAATTCGCTGTCCAGACCACACTAGAGAGGCCATAAACGGTACTATTGGCTATCTCTATTGCCTGCTCCATCGTATCGAAACTTAGTATCGAAAGCACTGGACCAAAAATTTCCTCTTGTGCCAGTGACATATCGGCAGTGACTTCACTAAATATCGTCGGGGCATAGTAGCTCCCACCGCTTTGCTGCAATATTTTTTCACCGCCTAATAACAGTTTTGCTCCTTCTGCCAGCCCTTGTTTCACTTTGGCATCAATCACTGCTAATTGGGCTGCATTTGCAATACTGCCCGTGTTGTTGCTCATATTCAGCGGATCACCAACACTTAGCGCTTTCGCGTAATTGAGTACTTTTTCGATCAACAGCGCTTTAATACTCTCTTGTACTATCACTCTAGAGGCCGCAACACACACTTGCCCTGAATTTCTAAAGATAGAAGCAGCGGTTTCCTTGGCGACTCGCTCAAGGTTAGCGGCATCAGCAAAAATAATATTGGCCGATTTTCCGCCGAGCTCTAAATACAGTCGCTTCATATTGGATTGCGCCGCATATTCCATCAAACAGCGCCCCACCATACCTGAGCCGGTGAAGGCTAAAACATCGACATCCCTATGCAAGCCCAGTGCTTTACCACACAGCTCACCTAAACCTGTTACGACATTAAGCACCCCTGCTGGCATACCGGCCTGTATCGCTAATTCAGCAATTTTAAGCAGTGAAAGCGAGGCGCTTTCTGAAGGTTTTAGTACCACTGAATTTCCCGCTGCCAGTGCGGGCCCTAATTTCCAAGCGCCGATCATTAACGGAAAATTCCACGGCACTATTAAGCCGACAACACCTACTGCCTCACGATGAATTAAGCCCAGTGTGGTATCAGCGGTAGGCGCTATTTCACCATAAAGTTTATCCGCCGCTTCTGCATAGTAGCGAATAGTCGCTGCGCAACTTAGCGGTTCGCCTTTCATTGCTGTGCGAATATCCGTGCCATTATCACGGACACCTAACACTGCAATTGACAGTGCATGCTCCTCTATTAACGCCGCCCATTTTCGCATCACCTCGGCGCGAAATGCCGGCGCTGAGCTTGACCACTGGCCATCATTAAATGCGGCGCGTGCCGCACTGACAGCCATTTCGACATCCTCTTTATCCGATGCCACTATCGAGCTAAAGACTTTGCCATCTATAGGGCTTTCTACGTCTAAACGCAGCCCTTGTCGCCCTTCGACCTTTTTATTGTCAATCAAATTATACTGCGCTGGCACGCGCTGTTGGCGCAATCTATCTATTTCAGTTTGCTCTAACATTTCAACCTCTACTGCTTTAATCTAAGTGTAGCCCAAGCATTGTTCTCGCCTGCCCTATACACTGTTGTGGTTTAAAGACATCTAGCTGTAACCCCAACATCCCAACATCACAAGCGCCTTGCGCATTAATGAGCTGATCGTCAATAAATACACATTCGTGTGCAGCTAATCCCAGCTCGTCTAAACACAGTTGATAAGCTTGGGGATCGGGTTTAAGTATCTGGGTATAAGTGGCATCCACTATCACATCGACAATTTCCAGGAAGGGCAGCTTCGCGCGGATATCCTCTCCAAAAAACAAGTCTAATTCATTCGATAGAATAGCCACTTTACGACCTTTATTATGCGCTTCATACATGAGCGTTATCATCGATTCACGCATGATAGACATCGGGTTCTCACCGCGGGCACGACGCACAAAATCGACCATAGTGGTCCAGTTTTCACCGACTAGCAGACCCACTTCTTTAGCGCGTACTAACCAATAATCACGCTGACTGATTAAACCCGCTTCCATATCGCGCCACAGGGGATCTCCCGCCTGATCAAAAGGCCCCATCCAGGTTAAAGTACCAGGCTGCAATCCTAGTTCTCGCTCTGTTTGTCTATGAGTTTCAAACATTGTTAGTGAAATAACACTACCAAAATCAAGTACTAATGCTTTAGCTTTGAGCTGTTCTACAACATTTTCATTCATTATATTTGATACCAGTTATTAACCATTCGCTCGATTTGCACAAGTGAATAATCCGACTCAAGTTGTTTGAATATAGCATCCGCCTGCGCAGGTGTTGCAAGCAGTTCAGAGGCGATGCCCTCCAACGCGTAAACGGAGTCTTGAGTTTGCAGTATTTGCTCAATGAATATCGACTTTGCATTGCGATGCACTAATAAGTATTGATAAACCTCACTATACAAACAGGGATCGTAGCCCTTATCTTCAACATCCATGCCTAGCATCACCGCCAATTCGCGCACTTGTCGCCACATACTATTGACGACACTCACAGGGGCGTCCGCCGCTTCACGCGCGTGCTCAGGCCTATCGATACTTGCAGTGCGACAACCAATAATATGCGCGCGCACTTGCTGTGAGGGAACGGGGATAAAAAACTGCACTTGATCACTGGCTAACAAACGCTCTACAGGATCATCGTGTTGTTGTACTAGTTCAATCAAACGATTACCAATTAATGGTAATTCTGCGATCAAAATATGCTGACTATCTGTATATTGTTGATGCCATTGTAAGATGCCTTGGCGCGCCCAAAGCCCAACTGCTTTGCGTATCACGCTGTGCGTCACGCCATCAACTTCTGGGTATTTAGCCAGTAGCTGTTCGCTTTGAAAAGCCTCTCTCGTGACATCCCATTGCAACAGGTGCACAGTGCGCCCAGAACTCGCCGCCAAGTTTGAAAACTGCTGTATATACAAACTTTTACCGACGCCAGAGAGCCCTGTAAAAAAGACCATTCGCTTGTCTAATGCCTGCTCAAAACACTGGTAGAGATCACTTGATCTGCCTAATATAAGCTCACTACTCATAGCGACGCCCTCCTAACAAAGTTATCTAAACTGATTGACGCTAGGCATATCGCCAACGGGGATTTCAATGACAGTAGGTACATCTACATCGTGGCTTTTTCGAATCGCTTCACGTAACTCAGTTAATGAATTAACCTGCATTGCCTGCGCACCAAAAGATTGCGCCATCGCCACAAAATCTGGGTTGTGCAAGTCGGTGGCTATCACTCGTCCGTCATAATCATTTTTTTGCATCTCTTGCACGTTCCCGTACTGATTGTTGTTAAAGAGCAGCACACATAGCGCGATTTTATGCTGCACTGCTGTCGCCAACTCCTGCACGCCAAACATAAAGCCGCCATCACCACAGACCGATATCACCGGCACATCGGGGCGAGCGACTTTGGCACCCAGTGCGCTCTGAAAACCATAACCTAAAGTTCCCTGATACCCTGTGGTGATATAAGTACGCGGTTTATAAACTGGGAAAGCAATGCGACTGGCAAAGCCAATCTGCGTTAGCTCATCGACAAAGATACCGTCTTCGCCCAACGCTTCACGAATCACTTTTAAATAGCTAAGCTGTGGTTCAAGCACACTGACTTTCTCATCCCAAGCCGCGCGGATAGCCAGCATCTCTCGCTCTCTTGAAAGTGCTTTTAACTGGTAGGGCGCAAGCATTGTGAGCAGCTGCGGTAGCGCTTGTTCCGCTTGCGCGGTGATAGCCAGCCTGGGTTTAATAAACTTTTGGTGACTGCGAGGATCAACGTCAATTCTGATCACATCAGGTAAGTGTGTTTTGGACCATTTTTGCGCAGGCACACGCATATTTGTACCCACCGCGAGTATTAAATCTGACTTCATCCAATACTCTTTTGCCGCCGGTTGTTGCAATGACAAATAGTGCCTTGCATCTAATATGCCTTTACCGGTGCGGTACCCCACCACTGGGGCTTGTAGTAGTTTTGCCAGCTCAGTAATTTGCTTGCTCACTCCCTGCGCCCCAGAGCCGACAAAAATCATTGGCCGCTGCGCTTGCGCCAGCATTTTTGCAGCGCTCTCAATCAGTGCTACATCAATAGGAGGCATATCATACTTTGTATCAGGCTGTGGAAAATCGACCATGCCTTTTTCCTGCAAGACATCCATCGGGATTTCCAATGCCACAGGCCTTGGATTACCTGAGTGCATTTGTCGATAACCCTCATTGATTAATTTGGGGATTTGATCGGCGCTGTAAGCTCTATCGGCATATTTTGTCAGCGATTTTAAGATATCAAGCTGATTGTTAATTTCGTGTAGTACTCCCTGCTCGCGGCCAATACTGCGGGTGGGAATTTGTCCAGTTAAACAAAAAACTTTAGCATTAAGCGCATAGGCAGTGGCCAGCGCTGCGCTCGCGTTTAACAAGCCAGGTCCCGGCACCACATTAAACATCGCCACATCACCGGAAGCCTGTGCATAGCCCAACGCCATATAGGCGGCGCCTTGCTCATGGCGTGTATGAATGACACGTATGCCTTCACCACCATCGTAGAGCGCGTTGAAAAACCAATCATTTTGCACCCCGGGAATGCAAAACAGTGTTTTTACTTGATGCGCATGTAAGCTTTTAACGGCGGCTTCCCCCCCTGTCATTAGTTGCATTCTTTACCCTCTGCTATATTTTTGACGATGCTTGTCATCGCTTGAATAAACTGGTGGTTCTCTGCCGCTAAGCCAATACTCACTCGGATATGATTAGGCAGATAAAAGGCCCCACGTACCATTACTCCCAAGGCAAGTAATTGATCAGTCACTTGCGCCGCACTTAAGCCGCCCGGAGCTTTAAAACAAATGAAATTGGCCTGACTGGGATAGTGCTGCAAAGCTAATTTATCTAACTGTAGATATAGCCAAGCGCGCTGTTGTGTGTTGTTTTCCACCGTTTTAGCAATGAACTGATGATCACTAATGGCCGCTTCCATCGCCGCCAGAGACAAGCAGTCATTTTGAAAGCTCAACTTGTGAGCATTGAGTTTAGCGATATTTTTCTCACTGGCGATGGCATACCCCATACGCATTCCCGCCAAACCATACGCCTTGGAAAAACTATGCAAAATAACGATATTTCGATCTTTTAGCACACAGCCAATAGCATCGGGCAGCGCAAACTCGGTCGCGTAATGGTAGTAGACCTCGTCATAGACCAAAGTCACCTGTTCAGGCAACATATCCAGTACTTTTAATAAGCTTTCCTCATCAAAATAGCTACCTGTAGGGTTATTTGGATTACATAAATAGACTAATCGAGTATCATCAGTAATCGCCTCTTTTAAACCTGTAAGCTCCAGTTCAAAACTTTCGCGATCTAGCCAGTGCTCTATCACCCGAGCGCCTTTTAGCTTTGCACTGGCGGCGTAAGACCCAAAACAGGGCGGACAAATCAGCACACTGTTGCTCTGCTGACTTTCAAAGCTAGCGTTTTCCAATAGATTAATTAAATCAACAGCACCATTGGCCGTGACAAAATTATTGGCATTCAAGCCGCGCCCAAAATGCTTAGCAAGCGCTGTTGTCACCGAGCTATCGTTACGCGCGGGGTATTGATTTAGCGAGACTAAACGCTGCTCGATAGCACTCATTGCTTTTGGGGAAGGCCCGAAAGGGTTTTCATTGGATGACAATTTACTGATCGGTTGCCCATTGGCTTGTGACTGTACCTCTGCAATCGATTTACCCACGCTGTATTCGCTCACTTATCTCTCCTTTATTCGCTCTATATTGGTATACAATAACCCTGCATTTCAGGCAGCGTTTTGCTGTACAAACAGCTCTCTAACTTTCATTCCAGCCCAGCCACTAAAGTGTCTAATAGCGCTTTTAACTTCTCGCCATCTCGCTTGCCTAAAATGTTATTGATCTGCTCTTCAACTCTCATCATTTTTTGATAAGCCTCGCGATAGATTTGCTCCCCCGCAGCGGTTGCTACGATCAAACTGCTGCGCCTGTCCTGCTCAGATGTAATGCGCGAGACCAGCCCGCGCTCTTCTAAAACCTTAATAGCCGTACTGAGTAATGGCTGACTTATTTGCGCAAACGCGGTGAGCTGCTGCAATGTCGCCTGCGGTTCAGTGCAAACACCAGACAAAGCTCGCCATTGCGCCTGTGATAGCTCCAGTTCTTTAAGCTGCGCCACACTTGCTTGTTTCACTAAACGCGAAGCGGTATGCAACCCAAAACTGATACGGTTTCTCACTTGCTGTGCACTAGGTGTCGGTTTAACCATCAAAATACAGCCTCAGATTTGTATTGGTATTTATATAAAAAGCGATATAAATATATTAATTAACATGTTAATCAATTACAACCTAAAGTTTAAAATTTTTTTACGCTCTGTTATTTTCGTTATAAAAATACAAATTAGTACCTATAATTCATCACCTTATGCCAATTAACAAGCCTCTGAATTTAGATAAAAACAATCACAGGCCGACTAATATGGATGGCACTGCAGGGTTGACTGGAGGTATAGAGAAAGGGAAATTCGGTAGCAAAAAATCCTCTATTAAAGAAGAGTGAGTGGCAGAAAATTTCAATATTTAGGTTTTAGCTGTAAGAGGAATACAGTGATGGAACCCACCACTGTATCTTAGAGCCGGTAGATTCTCCGGCTTTTAAAAGTACTAAGAGTCGGCTGTTTCAGCGGCTTTCTTAAAGTAATTTATTACCAGCTTGGCACTGAACAGCGCCAGTAATAAGCCGCCGAAAGAGAACACAACATCCCCCCAAACACGATTCCAAACCAGTGATTGCACAAGGTCACCTTGCATCAGCTCTGGGGATCTTGCGAACCAGTATCCAGAGTCGATCGCGTTGACAAATTGGATGATGCCAATCGGTAGTAAAGACATTAACAGCATTGCCATCAGGCCTATGTTGAATGACCAAAACGCCCATTTAAGCAGAGCATCTGCCCAACCTTTTAACTGGCTTATCCCCACGAGGCAAAACAGCATTAAACCTAAACCTAAGTTGCCATATACCCCCATAAAAGCACCGTGTGCATGTGTGGCAGTGGTATTTAAGCCCTGCACAAAATACAGTGCAATAGGCGTATTGATTAAGAAACCTAACACCCCTGCGCCGAATAAGTTCCAAAAGGCGGTGGCGACAAAAAACATAATCGGCCAGTGATACTTGCTCACCCAAGAAGCGGCTTTGCGCATTCTATAAGTCTGTAATCCTTCAAAACCTATCAGTGCCAATGGCACTACTTCCAAGGCAGACATAATCGAGCCCCATGCAATCACCGAGTTAGGCGTGCCGACAAAATACCAGTGGTGTGCAGTGCCGATGATGCCGCCGGTTAAAAAGATCAATGTGGCAAACAGCACAGCTGAGTTGGCAGATGATGTACGCACTAGACCTAAACGTACAAACATCAAAGCGGTTACGGCTGTGGCAAACGTTTCGAAGAAACCTTCAACCCATAAGTGAACCACCCACCAGCGCCAGTATTCGGCTATCGCCATGTTAGTATGCTTGCCCATGCCAAGGCCCGCTAAATAAAATCCACCGATAGCCACACAGGAGATATACAGCACCCAAATGATAGGCTTCTGATCAGTATCGCTACCTAAAATAGGCTTTATTGCTCGGGTCACTAACGCCAGCCAAATTAGTAAACCTATCATCAAAAATAGCTGCCAGAATCGCCCTAAATCGATGTATTCATGGCCTTGATGACCAAACCAATAGTTGTTATCTAGGCTAAATACTTGCTGAACTGCCAACCATTCGCCAGCCATAGAGCCTACGACAATCACCACCAGTGCAGCCCATAATACTAAACTTAATTGCCATTGATACTTAGGTTCATGCCCTGAAAGCGCTGGTGCAATATAAAGTCCGGTACCTAGCCACGCTGTTGCTATCCAAAACACTGCTAACTGGGTATGCCATGTTCTCACCAGTGAATAGGGAAATAGATCGGCGGTATTAACCCCGTAAAAAGATTGTCCTTCAACGGCGTAGTGGGCGACGACCCCACCTAATAACATCTGTATCAAAAACAGTGCAATTGCGGTCATAAAATACAAACCAGCCACTTTTTGTGAAGCAGTGACTTTCATGCTAAATAACGGGTCGTCACTCGGCGCTTTTGGCAGCGCCTCTTCTGCATGAGATGCGTGATACCAAACCAGTGCGCCAATACCGAGTATCAGTACGCAAACACTTAAAATAGACCAGACAATTAACGATGACGTCGGATTGTTGCCCACTTGCGGATCAAAGGGCCAGTTATGTGTATAGCTGTAGTCTGTATCCACGCGCTGCGTCACCGCCGCCCATGCTGACCAAAATACAAAAGCGGAAAGTTGCTCTCGACGCTCAACATTTATCAAAGTGTTATCTTTCATAGCGTATGCGACACGTAGCTCTTGAGTATCAGCCCCTTTGCCAAAGAGCGATACATAGTGTGCTTTCACTTGCGCAATCGCCTGTGCTCTACGCTCACTAATCTCAATAGTATTCGTCTTCGCATCATAACTATTAGGGCGTATATCCGCGCGTAAATCCGCCTCTAATCCCGCTTGTTGATGCACCGTTAATTTGGCAAATGTGCTGTTAAATCTTTCTTTAGCACCGATAGCTAACCAAGCTTGCGCCTCGCGATGCAACCAGTCAGCACTCCAATCAGCAGCCACGTACGCGCCGTGCCCCCAAATTGAACCCAGCTGATGGCCACCCATAGAGCGCCATGCCAGCTGGCCTTGATCTATATCCTGATAGGTAAAGACTTCTACCCCCGCTGTGCTCACCACTTTGTCGGGTAAAGGGGGTGCCTGGCGATAAATATCGCTGCCCAGAGATAGCAAAATGCTAAATGAGACAATGCTCATTACCACTAAGCTCCAGGCGATGGTTTTTAACTTCATTTGCGTGACTCCTCACTTATTCCATTGATTTATAAAAGAAGTAATGCAACTTCAATGCCAATGGCATGAAGCCCTTGATAGCGGGCGAGAACACTGATCTGTGTCAATAAGACAATCTTATTTTTCTGTTAAATTGACAGTCATTGTTCATTTGACAGAGCCACTTAATGATTAATTTAAGCATCAGTGATTTAACCCACATCGCACTCGATTTGACCACCAGCAGCTCTAATCAGCTGCGCTATCAACGTTTATTGGCCTTGGTTAAACAGCTATCGGGATGTGATGCTTGCGCACTGCTAGAATTTAAGCGCGATCACTTTAAACCCCTAGCCACTGATGGCTTAGCGAAAGACGTTATCGGCAGGCGCTTTTATATTGAACAGCACCCCAGATTAGAAGCCATTGCAAGGGCTGGCGATGTCGTGCGCTTCCCCTCTGACAGTCAACTACCCGACCCATATGAGGGTCTAATCACTGACCAGCCGGTTGAGTTGAGTGTGCACTCTTGTATCGGTTTACCGCTATTAATTGACAATCATTTATGCGGCGCACTCACATTAGATGCCTTAGATCCACACGCTTTTGATCAAGTAAACATTGAAGACTTAAATAATATAAGCCGTTTGGCGAGCGCCTCGCTGCACAATGCTTTATTGCTCGACAAACTTGCGCTTTTACCTATCAACAATGAGCAAAGCTCTGCGGTAAATGTGGCAGGCAGCCAAGAAATGATCGGCCAATCAACCGCTATGAAGCACTTAAAAGAGAAGATAGAGGTCGTCGCGGACTCTGGCGTCAACGTCTTAATCACTGGCGAAACAGGCGTTGGAAAAGAACTGGTTGCCTTAGCGATTCATCAGCAATCAAACCGTGCAGATAAACCGTTGGTCTACTTAAATTGCGCGGCACTGCCGGAATCAATTGCAGAGAGCGAGTTGTTCGGTCACTTAAAAGGGGCTTTTACCGGTGCAATCAGTGATAGACACGGCAAGTTTGCGATGGCGGATCACAGCAGTATATTCCTCGATGAAATAGGCGAGTTACCACTGGGGATTCAAGCGAAATTATTGCGTGTATTACAACACGGTGAAGTACAAACCCTTGGTGCAGATCACTGTATAAAAGTTGATACGCGCATCATTGCCGCCACTAATAAAAACTTGCGCGAGGAGGTGGCTAAAGGGAATTTTCGGGCGGATTTATACCACCGTTTAAGCGTATTTCCGATTCACGTACCTGCACTGCGCGAAAGGGCTGAAGACATCTCTTTACTCAGCGGTTTTTTTATCGAAAAGTGTCGAGAAAAACTGAAATTTAGACAGCTAATCATTACCCCCAGCGCGCTGCAAAAATTAACCCATCACACTTGGCCAGGTAACGTTCGCGAGCTAGAACACTGCATTTATCGCTCGGCAATTTTAGCTAAATCTCAAGGCGCCAACAAGCATGTAGTGATCGACGCTAATAAGTTACATTTAGAAGAAGAACTGCTTTGCGACACAAAAACAGCGATGCCAATCGACACCTCTTTTGCCGATAGTGACTCTATTTCGCTCATGGCTGCCACCGAGCAATTTCAACGACGTTTTATTAAATCGGCATTAGATAAGCACTTAGATAACTGGTCACAAACGGCTAAGGCGCTAGGTCTAGACAATGGCAACCTGCATCGTAAAGCAAAAAAGTTAGGTCTAAAGCCTTAAGTTTTGACTCAATCTATATGGGTGTTTTATTCATACCAGAGCAATACGTAACTTAGCGAATGTAGACAAAGCCAAACAAAACAGACGATATGGCGTGATTAGCAAGCTTGTACTTAATAAGCCATTGGCAAAAGCTACCGCTTGGAAACTCTTTGATAATACTGTAACTTTTGCAAACCAATAAAAATAATTCTGTTTTAAACACTGAGATTCACTATGCCAACCCAGCCTGTTGCTGCTTTAGACAATCAAGCGCGCGCCGCATTATCGATCCTGATCGTCGATGATGAGCCGGGTATATGCGACTTTTTAGAACGCGCTTTGAAAAAACATTACTCTATTGTCGATGTTGCCAGTTGCACTGCCCAAGCAGAAGAAAAGCGCGCTAAGCGCCTCTATGATTTACTGATTGTTGATATCAATATGCCCGGACAATCGGGGGTAGAGTGGGTGCAAAATTTTGACCGCAACATGCCCAGTGCCGATGTAATTTTCATGACCGGGTTTGCCGAGCTAGACAGCGCAGTCGCCGCCGTTCGCCTTGGCGCAGGGGACTTTATTTTAAAGCCTTTTCGCTTAGAGCAAATGCTAGGCGCGGTCGCCCGATGCTTTACCAACCTCAGGCTTTCTCGTGAGAACTACGTTTACCAACAGCGTCTGAGTACGCAAAACAATAGCGGGGCGATACTCGGCGAATCCACTGCGATATTACAGATCAATGCGCTGATCGAACGAGTCGCCAGCACCAAATCATCGATATTAATTGAAGGCGAAACGGGTACTGGTAAAGAACTGGTCGCCGCCGCTTTACACAACCACAGTGGTCGCACTGGCCCTTTTGTGCCGATAAACTGCGCCGCAATCGCCCCTGATTTAATAGAATCTGAGCTCTTTGGACACATCAAAGGGGCTTTTACTAATGCCGCTCAAGCGCGCCAAGGGCTGTTTAGTTATGCTGATGGTGGCACATTGTTTCTCGATGAAATCAGTGAAATGCCGCTGCTACTGCAAAGTAAATTATTGCGAGTACTGGAAGAATCAAAAATTAGACCCTTGGGTTCTGAGCGTGAAAAATCAGTGGATGTGCGCATTGTCGCCGCCAGTAATAAATCATTAGCAGAACTTGTCGAACAGCAACGTTTTCGCGCTGACTTATATTACCGCTTGAATATACTGCCCATCCATTTACCACCACTGCGTGAGCGCAGTGAAGACATCCCAAAGCTTAGCGAGCATTTTATAGCTAAGTTAGCAGGAGAGCTCGCCCTGCCAAGTTATCGCTTATCCGCCATTGATCTAATGCAACTGCAAAGTTATAGCTGGCCTGGTAATGTGCGTGAATTACGTAACTTACTCGAGCGATCAATGCTGCTTAATTGCTCTGCGGCACAATTGTTGGCGCAAAACAGTGATAAACCAAGCGCCAACTTCCCCTTAAACTGGCCACTGGAGAAAGTACAGCGAGAGCACATAGAATTGGTCCTGAATAGGTGCGCAGGAAATAAGAGCCTAGCCGCTAAGTTGCTGGGAATTACTCGTAAAACCTTAGACAGAAAACGTCAACCACCAGCTAATCCCGATAACTCTCATGAAATTGAGCACTGATTCCAAGTGGCGAAGCATTCGTTTTCGCATACTTATTTTAGTGTTGTGTCCCCTATTGTTAATGGCTTCTGTATTGGCGGGTGTCATGTACTTTTGGGTCAGCGAGAGTGGTTATCGGCATTTATTAATGAAGGTCAGTACTGACTTAGCCGTGGCGAGCAAGAGCTTACACAATACCCAAGAACACTATTCGATTGAGTTAGCATTGCAGGCTCAATCGACTGATTTTCGCACCCTTTACTTAGACTTTACATCAACCCCGCCAAGCCCCCACAAACTCGACAAATTAAGAACAGAACTACACAAGATGCAGTTCAATTCTGGGCTAGATTATATTCAGCTCTTAACCCCTCAAGGCTGCCTGGTACTAAAACCCACGCACTGTGATAACGCTGCTAGCCCATTACTTAAGCAAGCACTGTCAGGGCGTGCTGTGGGTGGGATAGAAATTTATAGCGCACAGCAATTAGCCGCCCTCTCCCCCGCTATTGCCAAACGTGCCCATTTAACCTTGACCAAAACTGAGCGAGCGACCCCCTCTGATCGCACCTTTGAAGATAGGGGCATGATTTTACGTTTAATACACCCGCTGACCAATCAACGCGGTGAGGTCTTTGCCCTGCTCAGTGGTGGCGTTTTAATGAATGGCAATACTTCGATTGTCGATCAAATTAAAGAAACAGTCTACAGCGCTGGCTCTCTTGCATTAGACAGCGTCGGTACTGTGACCATCTTTTTAGATGATGTGCGTATCAGTACCAACGTACCGGCACTGCAAAAGCCGAGTACTAGAGCGTTAGGCACGCGTGTCTCCAAACAAGTAAAAGAAAAGGTATTAGTACAAGGCGAGCGCTGGCTGGATCGTGCCTTTGTTGTCAGTGACTGGTATATCTCAGGGTATTTACCCATTAGTGATGTCTACGGTGACAGAGTCGGTATGATATACGCAGGCTTTTTAGAGGCGCCTTTTAAACGCGATTTTTATCAGTTGCTCTGGTCGCTTTCCATTGTCTTTGGCTGCATCGTGCTCATTTGCGGGTTACTTGTTGTACTAGGTGCCAAAAGCATTTTTAAGCCGATTGAGAGCATGGTCACGGTGATTGGGCAAATTCGCGGCGGTCAGCGCCAGCGCATCACTATTCCCGACAGCACCAGTAGTGAACTACGATCATTAGGCATCGAGTTTAATTTAATGCTCGACCTGCTTGAGCAACAGCACGACCATATTCAAGATTCAGCGCAGCAGTTAGAGCACACGGTCAGCCAGCGTACTAAAGCATTAAACCAACATATCAAGCTATTACAAAGTACCCGTGAGCAACTCATCGCCAAAGAAAAACTGGCCGCTATTGGAGAGTTAACAGCGGGCATTGCCCATGAGATAAACAACCCGACCGCAGTGATTTTAGGCTATTTGGATTTAATGGCGGTAGAGCTTGGCGAGCAGGGAGAGCAAGTCAGTGATGAAATGGATGTAATAGTGCAACAAGTTGAGCGCATACGCTCTATTATCAATGATTTACTACAGTTCTCGCGCCCGGGTGAATACTCCAGCCCTATCAGTGAAGTGGACATCAACGATACCATCAAAGCGACTTACATCTTAATTAAACACGATCTTCAAAAAAAGAACATACAGTTGAAGATGGACCTAAAAGCTTGCCCCGCAATCGCCAGTAATCGCCAACAAATGCAGCAAGTACTTATTAATCTGATCGCTAATGCCGTCGCTGCTTGTAGCACTGATGGTCGCATTACCATTCGCAGCCGAGTGTGGAAAAATACCGGGGTGATTATCACTGTGCGTGATAATGGCAGCGGTATTCCCAAAGCATTAACCGGGCGAATTTTTGATCCCTTTTTCAGCAGAACGCAAGGTGGCAGCGGCTTGGGGTTATCTGTCAGCTATTCTATTTTACAGGGCCTGAATGCCCAAATTGCGGTGCGCTCAAGAGTAGAGGTCGGTAGCGTTTTTCATATCTGGCTACCTAAATACACTGCCGATTATTCCAGCAACAAAAGCTTCGACCCTTTTACACCTAGAGAAGCCCCTAATCGCTAATAAGATACATAAATAACAGCTACGTTTTTGGTTAGTCTAGCTCATTTTTTGCATTAAACCCTACCCCATTTCAGCCCAATACCACTGGGTCATAATAACCCAGCTAGCACTACAGCTGGATCATAATTACCCAGCCTCGATACTCCAAAGCCGCAAAGAAAAAAACATAACTTATTGATAAATATGAATATAATAACCTTGGTCTGTTTTTTGCAATTTATAGACCGGATGATGACAGATAATTTGGCACGGTAGCTTTGTTAAATTATCTGACACTTGTTCACCTAGTTTTCATCTTGAAACATGGCCGTAGCGAGAGCGTCTCAATGGCTCAAGATGCGTGCTATTAGATATGGGCGTTTAGTTATTCTAAATAACTATTATCTAGTAGTGCGTAGATTGAGTCTGTGAGACGTTCGCAGTAGGCAGCTGTTTCTGGATGGAAATTACTTATAATAATAAAACTGGAGTTCCTCTATGACTGAATCGAATAGCGCTCTCGATTTTTTAAAAAAAGATCGCATTGTTGCTAAAGCAGGTTTTAATCGCTGGTTAGTGCCACCAGCTTCTATCGCAATCCATCTCTGTATTGGCTCTGTTTACGCTTGGAGTATTTTCAACCCACCCTTAGTCAAGCAAATCGGCGTGGTTGCCAGCTCAGCAGATGATTGGAGCTTAAGCTCTGTGGTATGGATTTTCTCTACCGCTATCGTCTTTTTAGGATTAGCAGCCGCCATTGGCGGAAAATGGCTTGAAGAAGTCGGACCAAGAATGGTCGGCGTGCTGGCTGCATTCTTGTGGGGTGGCGGTTTTATTATCGGCAGCTTAGGGATTAACTATCACGAACTATGGTTAGTCTATCTCGGTTATGGGGTGCTGGGCGGCTGTGGTTTAGGCCTTGCCTATGTATCCCCTGTCAGTACCTTGCTGCGCTGGTTCCCCGATAAACGCGGCATGGCAACTGGTATGGCAATCATGGGCTTTGGCGGAGGTGCCATGATAGGTGCGCCACTGAAAACTTGGTTGCTCTCAGTATTTTATGAAGCACCACAATTTCTCGGTAAAGTTGCCGATGTTGAGCTCATCACAGAAGCTGGACGTCGCTTTGCTCAAGTGGCAGGAGAACGCGTAGAAGTCGTTGTAGCAAGTGCCGCCGATATGGCAAAACTGCCAGTGCCAGGTGCCGAAGGTGTTTACGTGGTAGGTACTGGAGATACGGGTGCTTCAAGTGTATTCATCACGCTAGGTATCGTATATTTCATTATCATGATTATCGCCTCTTTCTCTTATCGTGTGCCCGCTAAAGGCTGGAAACCCGCAGGCTGGACACCGCCTAGCGATGCAGAATCTAAACTTAAGATGATTTCAACTAATCATGTGCACATTGATCAATCACTGAGAACCCCACAGTTTTGGCGACTATGGATTATGCTCTGTCTCAATGTTACCGCGGGCATTGGCGTCATTGGCGTTGCAAAAACGATGATGACTGAAATATTCGGATCCACCTTACCTGGTGTTGTCGATGCTAGTTTTGCCGCCACTTACGTATTGATGATCAGTGTCTTTAACATGGTTGGCCGCTTCTTTTGGGCCACCACATCCGACAAAATCGGCCGTAAAAACACTTATCACTGGTTCTTTTTACTCGGCATGCTGCTCTACGTTTCGATTCCTTTTGTAGCCACCCAAGTCAGTATCGAGCCATCCGTTATGTGGTTAGTATTGTTCTATGGTGCAACCATGATTATCTTCACTATGTACGGCGGTGGGTTTGCCACTATCCCTGCTTATTTAGCGGATATGTTTGGCACATTGCACGTTGGTGGTATTCACGGTCGACTGTTAACAGCTTGGAGTACAGCGGGGGTATTAGGTCCTTTTGCCATTACCTACTTGCGACAACTTTCGGTAGATGATGCTATCAACTCGCTCTCAGCCAAAGTGGATCCGGCGGTTTTCTCAGAGGCTTTCGGCGCTTCAATCGAACAGCTAGAATCACTGGTTGCTGCTAAAACGGTGACTATCGCCAAACTGATGGAAGTGGTGCCAGCAGGCACAGTAGATCCTACCTCTAGTCTCTACAACACAACGATGTATGCCATGGCATCATTGCTAGTGATTGCCTTTGTCGCCAACAAAGGTTTGAAGCATGTTGAGGATCGCCATCATGTAGAAAACACTCATCCTGTATTAGCAACCGCTAAGTAGATTGAGTTAAACACCCCGTGAAAAGCTTCACTTTGATCGGGGTTACTGTAAAAACACAGGTATTCATACCTGTGTCTCATGGTACCAACATAATTTCACTGAGCCAATTATTGCTCTAGCGGATTGCTTGCGACACTCGCTACGACCTTTTGCTGCACCAGAGAATAAGCCTCAATAGCGGCTCTATTTTCAATCATTGGCGCTACATCTTGTTGCGAATAGCGCTGAGCACGGTCAATAAATTGCTCTATTCCAAGCTGATATTTATATTTTTGTTCTAGGTCTTCTCGGTTAATGCTTACCTGTAATAACACTAATGCTATTCGTTTCAAGCGCTGGGTTTACTGGAGAGTTTGCACGCTGAGAATTATCGAGTTTCGAGTATGCTTCATTAATGGCGGATTGAGCTTGATTGATGATTTGCATGTTAGCTCCTACATTATCTCTACCCCTTCTCATCGTTATTATTACGAAAAGGATGAGAACTTAGATGCAAAAGCGGTTGTTTTTTATACAGCAACATTACTGGCCGCTGTAATGGCGTTGAATGAACTCCTTGAAAGTCTTGCTGGCGTTAGATAGGTAGTGGTTCTTCTTCCAAGCCAGACCGAGCTTTAACACTATCGGCGGCGAAAAAGGTAAGCAGACGAGATCCTGATCACTCTGCATAATTTTGCTTAAACAGTTGGTAATTCCTAAGTTGTTTTTCACTAAGGACTTTTGCAATTCAATCAAATTCGTTTCCAATTTGATATCCAATGGCAAATTATGTTGTTGTGAATACTGACTAATAGTCTCTCGCAAGTAGTAACCTTCACGAAACAATACTAGAGGTTGCTGACAAAAAGTATCGAGAGTAATTGATTGGCCGTTAGCCAGTGGATGATCAGCTGACATGCCAGCCATTATTGGCTCTTCAATAAAATCGACGTAGCGTAGTTGTGATGACTGCTGATCATCGCGAATCAGTGCGATATCCACTTCGCCATTGAGCAACATGGTCTCCAGAGTCGCAGTGCCCTGTTCATACAACTGCACGTTGATATTGGGGTACTGCTGCTTAAAATCCACTAAAACTTGCGGAAAATAATAAGAGCCCATCATTGCCGATACGCCAAAGCGCACCACCCCGCTTTTCAGGTCTTTAAGCTCTTGCATCTGCAGCGCAATTTGCTCAGCACTGGCCAACAACTGTACTGCTGATTGATAGAGCACCTTACCCTCGGCGGTCAACAAATCGTGTTTATCACTGCGATTGATCAGGTTTAATCCCAACCCCTGCTCGAGTTTTTTAATGGCGATGCTTAGGGCAGGCTGAGCAATGCCGATCTTCTTGGCGGCACGGGTGAAATTGCCGGTGTCTGCCAATTGTTTAAAATAAGCTAGCTGCTGTAGATTCATATAATTTATTTATCTAAAGTATAATTTCAATATATTATATTTATCACGTATTAAAACGTAAAGTAATCCCATAATTAATAAAAACCGGAATTCTTATGCAAAAACGTACCCCCTTCAACTGGCAAGACCCAATGCTGTTAGACAGCCAACTAACGCAAGAAGAGCGCATGATCCGCGATACGGCCCGCGCTTATTGCCAAGAGAAACTCGCCCCTAGAATCCTGTTAGCAAACCGCAATGAAAGATTCGATCGCGAGATCCTCAACGAACTGGGAGAGTTAGGCCTATTGGGTGCCACTCTTCCAGAAGAGTACGGCGGTAGTGGCGTAAATTATGTGAGCTATGGTCTGATCGCCCGTGAAGTTGAGCGTGTTGATAGCGGCTATCGCAGCGCCATGAGTGTGCAAGCATCACTGGTGATGCATCCCATTTACACTTACGGCAGCGAAGCGCAGCGACGCAAATATCTGCCTAAGCTGGCCAGTGGCGAATGGGTCGGCTGCTTTGGTTTAACTGAGCCAGGTTCTGGTAGCGATCCGGCTTCTATGATCACCCGCGCCACCGCTGTCGAGGGCGGTTATCACTTAACCGGTGCCAAGATGTGGATCACCAATTCGCCGATTGCCGATGTCTTTGTGGTATGGGCCAAGTTGGAGGGGGTGATACGCGGCTTTGTGCTTGAAAAAGACATGCAAGGGCTGTCAGCTCCTAAAATTGAAGGTAAGTTTTCACTGCGCGCATCCGTCACCGGTGAGATTGTGATGGACAATGTGTTTGTTCCAGAGTCCAACATGTTCCCTGAAATAAAGGGCCTTGCCGGACCTTTTGGCTGCTTGAATAAAGCCCGTTATGGCATCGCTTGGGGAAGCATGGGAGCGGCAGAGTTTTGCTTTGAAGCGGCGCGCACTTATACCTTAGATCGCATTCAATTTAACCGTCCACTGGCGGCCAATCAACTGGTTCAGAAAAAACTCGCCGATATGCAAACCGAAATTAGCTTAGGTCTTCAAGGCTGTTTGCAAATGGGCCGTTTGATGGATAACCAGCAGTGTCCCGTTGAGCTTATCTCACTACTTAAACGCAACAACTGCGGCAAGTCATTAGACATAGCGCGTACCGCCCGCGACATGCACGGGGGCAATGGTATCAGCGACGAATTTGGTGTGATCCGTCACGTAATGAACCTAGAAGCTGTGAATACCTACGAAGGCACCCATGATGTTCACGCGTTAATTTTAGGGCGTGCAATCACTGGCATACAGGCGTTCTGTTAATGGCTGGGGCGCTTGCGGGCATTAAGGTGGTCGATCTGAGCCGCATTTTAGCGGGGCCCTGGGCCTCGCAAATGCTGGCGGATCTCGGTGCACAAGTGACTAAGGTCGAGCAACCGAATAAAGGCGACGACACTCGTTACTGGGGCCCTCCGTTTATTCACGAAGCCACTGCTGAGCAGCCACCACAAGCCGCCTATTTTCACTGTGCCAATCGCAACAAGCAATCGATCGCTATCGACATCACTCATGCCGATGGTCAACAAATCATCTGTGATCTGATTAAAGATGCCGATGTATTGATCGAGAATTTCAAAGTTGGCGGTCTGGCTAAATACGGTTTGGATTACGCGAGCCTCAAACGCCTTCACCCCAAACTGGTTTACTGCTCTATCACCGGCTTTGGTCAAACCGGCCCCAGTGCCGATAAAGCCGGTTACGATGCCATGATTCAAGGCGAAGGCGGACTCATGAGCATCACGGGCTCACCGGACGGTGAGCCAATGAAAGTTGGCGTGGCACTGGTCGATATCATGACCGGCCTGTATGCCTGCAATGCCATACTAGCCGCACTGATGGCGCGCCATCAAAGCCAAAAGGGGCAACATATCGATATTGCCTTGCTGGATGTACAAATGGCAACGCTGGCGAATCAAGGCATGAATTTTCTCGCTACAGGGACTAATCCTGATAGGCTCGGTAATGGGCATCCCAACATAGTGCCCTACCAAACCTTTGCCACCAGCGATGGTTCTCTTATTTTGGCAGTGGGTAATGACAGTCAGTTCGCCAAGTTTTGTCAGGCGATTGGGCGTGCTGAACTGACCGGTGATCCTCGTTTTACCAACAATGCGCAACGGGTGGTTAATCGCAGTGAGTTGGTGCCATTGATTGCTGCGGCACTGGCTGCCCAGCCTACCTGTTTTTGGATTGATGAGTTGGAGAAGGTGGCGGTTCCCTGTGGGCCGGTGAATACTTTAGAGCAAGTGTTTAATCACCCGCAGTTGAAACATCGACAGATGGTAAGGCAAGTACCGGATGGGGAGGATAATATGTTTGATACTATTGCTTCGCCGATCAATTTATCGGATAACAAAGTTGAATATCGAAGTGCGCCACCGGAGTTGGGGGAGCATACACGGCAGGTTTTGGTGGATGAAATGGGGGTTAGTTTGTCGGATTTTGATGGGTTGGTTAAGCGAGGGGTTATTGGGTAGTTCTTACTTCGCCCTATGCTCCTTAGCGTACTGGTTATCAGTGTTTAGAGAGGGTTGGTTCATTGTTCCTAACTCAAGGTCAAAATACTTTAACTGATTTATTTTTTATGCTTTAAAATCAAAACATTGCGGTGCAGTTTCGACTGCGTCGAGTTCATTTCTTTTGGATGAGCTAAAAGAAACGGAACCAAAGAAAATCTCACCCTACGATTACCGAAAGATCCCTCCACAATTCACAAATTTGACGGCCGTTCAGATGGGCCGTCCATGGCCCAACTTCACTTTCCGAGACATCCTGTCTCTCCACTCGCCAATTTTGTAAATTGCTCCGGCGGTAATCCAAGGGGCCCGGTGGCTTCGTAGCAAGCCTGTACGTAGCCCAATCCGCGAAAACTAAAAATAAATTTTATAAAACCTATATTAGTCTTTGAATAAATTTTACTCTGGCCCCGTTTGTCTTAAATCAGCTATAAATATCTAAATATCAGCACAGCAAAAGATAAAACGAAAGGTTTTAAATAACATGAATAGAATATTTTTTTGTTCCCATTCGCTATATATTCCACCGTATAACCTGCGTAGTACGTATTTAAGGCTATCATTAAAATAAGCGAATACATGCCGTCATTGGCTATGCCAAAATCATTACCAAACGTAATACCAATACTACTAATGATTTGCAAAAAAATAGATACTACAAAAAGAATGATTTTAATCATTGCACTACCTCTAAATAAATTTCTGTTGCATTAACCTTTATAGTTTTGCCCATTAAATTTATCGAGAGGGAAAAAGGCATAGCCCTATGTCCTTTAAATAGTTTGTTGACTGTTGAGGTGTCAATATTTGTCCTATTTTATAGAGTCTATTTCAAACTTACTTTGATCGTGTATGTAATTAACTACGACCTTGGCAGATCCTAAATCTCCTTTTATTTTTAAATAATAACTATCAGAAGAACTCTCAGACCATGTTATTCTTCTTACATCAACCTCAATATTACTTCCTACTCTTGAAATAATTTCGGGCTGTTGAGCTAACCATATTTTTGCTGCCGGTATATTATCGGCATTATTTAAAATATATTTTGCACCATAAATTAAAACGATTAGAGATAAAACATAATGCAACCAGTTCTTATTTTTAATATAAGTAATTAATTTTACCAACTTGTATAACTCCAAAATTCAATTGTTGCTGAAAAACCCTTTCTAAATCCAGTTGTATTATTCTCATCTATAGCTAATCCACTTGTAATATCGCTGAAACCGCGAAGTTCACTATATGCCTTTATCTGGATCATATGTTGTTGGAGAAGTCCCATCAATAGATAAAACATTACCAGTAGTTGCACTCCCATTTACATATCCACCTATCGGTCTAATAGCCAAGCCCTCAGAAGCATTGAAAGTCCCTCGAAAGATAAAAACATTACCTTTTTTCTTTGAATGCATGAAGATCCCCCATCGTCCTCATTTAATAACCCTCCTCCCAATCCAGCACCTAATCTAGCAATTACTTCCAATGTATCTTCATCCTAAAGACCAATAGAGGCAGAGTAAATTGATTCTGTTTTGTACTGAATCTCGCTACGAAATCAACTACGGAGCTAAAGGGGGCCCCTTGGATTACCACCGGAGCTATTTACTAAATTTGTGAAGCGCAGCGACAGGACGTCGCGGAGAACCCCCTGTGTCCCCCCTGTGTCAGACTAGTTGTCGCCTCTAATTATTAGTTAGAGGTAATGAAAATGAAGCAGATATTTACTCAGTCATTTAAAATACAAGCCGTTGAGAAAGCCCTTAGC
>Ga0209291_1000199_pt1 | contig 58959 bp, 46 predicted proteins | sample GOMGulsemesocosm_FD_184633 | JGI IMG/M metagenome (GOLD analysis project Ga0209291, IMG submission 184633) | Methane-oxidizing microbial communities from mesocosms in the Gulf of Mexico - GOM9B Gulf of Mexico (SPAdes) (version 2) | ecosystem: Environmental > Aquatic > Marine > Cold seeps... | reverse complement strand
CGCCTATTAGGTTTAGAGTTAGGGGCCGATGATTATATATGTAAGCCTTATTCTCCCCGAGAAGTGGTTTCTCGAGTTAAAGCGCTTTTAAGACGTACATGCCCACAAGAGAATACTAATGGCAATCTATTAGAATTAGACAACGAAACTTATCAAATAAAGGTATATCAACAAGTGGTCGAATTAACGGCAATTGAATTTAATTTGTTAAAAATCCTCAATGATAAGCCCGGAAGAATATACTCTCGGGCGCAACTAATTGACTTAATTTATCAAGATAACCGCATAGTGAGTGAACGTACCATTGATAGTCATATTAAAAAATTACGAAAAAAACTCAATGCTATATCTTCAGAAGCAGAGCTCGTACAGTCAGTGTATAGTGTTGGTTATAAGCTGATGTTAAGTTAACCGTTTTGTTTATTCGTTAAAAATTCACATTTATAAATTCAGGCTACCTTGTTAGCCCTGTCGCCCACTAAAGGCTTACGTAACATTCAATTAAAGGTTACTCTATCAGCCTAAACAGATATCATTAAAAGGTAATGAACCTTGCATCAACGCACTTTATATTTATTACGCCATGGTGAAATTTCCACCCCAGGTATTTTAGCGGGTAATACTGATGTCGCGTTATCTGAAAAGGGTCTGCAACAATTATGGCAAGCCACTAAGCAACTTCCTGATATTACAATGTGTATTAGTTCACCTTTACAGCGTTGCAAAAAGTTTGCGTCTGATTTTTCTAGAAAATACGATCTTCCGTTAAAAGTCAGTGAAAATTTACAAGAAATGAACTTTGGTGATTGGGACGGCAAGCAATATAAAAAGTTGTGGGATATTAGTGCAAATGAAGCACATACTTCTATTGGTGATTTTTGGCAAGATCCATGGAAATTCACCCCGCCTAATGGTGAAACGATGGACGACTTCGTGCGACGAGTCGATCTATGGTGGCAGCACTGGTTAGCCGACTCAGTAAAAGGCAATACCTTAGTCGTTGCCCATGGTGGAGTGATAAAACATTTAATCGCCCGTGTACTGAATATGCCGATACCAGGCACCGCTCATATGAGCCACCTTGATGTGCCTTATGCTAGGGTTGTTAAAATTACTATTTACACTGATGAACAGGGAGTTAATTGGCCGAAAATGGTATTGTAGTTCGGCGCTAATATTGGCTGATAAACCGCTCGTAAATTATACTTATTCTAAATTAAACCTTGCTATTTTTAGCTAGCTGACGATAATCGCCTGATAAAATTAGTTAACTTCTTTTTAATGTGGGAATGTGGTGAAAATCCGCAACTGTACCCGCAACTGTAAAAGCTTTTATTTTTATATGTTTAGTAAAAAAGCTTGAGTCAGGATACCCATTAATAAGCAGATAAAAACAAAGTCGAGCGGGTTTACTCGAACATTGTATATTCAATTCTTTGGTTGATGTCTAACCTAAAAGTTGACTGTGCTCTGTTTGACCGTTTTCAATGTGTCAGTAACGAGTGAGTATCAATTTTTGAACATCAGTAACAGCCAAACATCATCAATGAAACCAGAGTTACTTTCAGTGAAAGAAGTATCTTGGCATGCTGATGGACAACTGATTTTAGACGATGTTTCTTTTGATATTAAAAAAGGTAGTTTTACCGGTATTTTAGGGCCAAATGGCGCAGGTAAATCCAGCTTACTCCGTTGCTTATATCGTTATACCAAACCTGATTCTGGTAGTGTGCTTTTTAATCAAAAAGATATTTGGCAACATTACGCTGCTTACCAATATGCTCAAGATATCGCTGTAGTTCTCCAAGAAACGCCTAGCCACTTTAATTTAACTGTTTACGATATCGTTGCATTAGGCTTAATACCTCACAAAGGGCTATTTACCCGAGAGCAAACCAGTGATGCCGAGCACATAGCCTGCGCTATTGAACAAGTAGGGTTAGAACATAAAGCCTTACAAAATTTTGAGCATTTATCAGGTGGAGAAAAACAACGCGCTTTAATCGCTCGCGCCATCGTGCAATCCCCTCGTTTATTAATTATGGACGAACCGACAAGCCATCTTGATGTGCGCTACCAAATACAGGTAATGGAACTTGCTAAGTCTTTAGGTATTACGGTTATTGCTTCGTTTCATGATTTAAACCTTGCTAGTGCGATGTGCGATCAATTACTGGTATTAAATAAAGGTAAATTAGTGGTACAGGGCTCACCCAAAGAGGTGATCACCAGCGAAATGTTGTCATCCGTATTTGGTGTTTGCGCACAAGTTTCGCAACACGAACAACACCAAGTTCCTCATATTTCTTATTTTTATGGTTATGATTCAACGATTAAAAAAGCGGGATTTCAGCCATGATAAAAATGAATCAATCTTTAGTTCTTTTTATTAGCGTTATTTTTGCTGTTATCAGTTTTATTGCGGCGTTATCGATAGGTGCGGCAGATATTAGTTTTGATAATGTTTATTCTAGCTTATTGGCTCGTTTTAGCGCAGAAAGCTCGGCTAATAATGTACTCTTTTTTGAGCGTATTATTTGGGAGTTAAGAATGCCACGCGCTATTCTAGCGTTTTTAGCTGGCTGTGGTTTAGCGGTGTCAGGGTTGATACTGCAAACAGTAACGCGCAATCCTTTGGCAGATCCTTACCTTTTCGGTATTTCATCTGGTGCTTCTTTAGGCGTGGTTATTTCGATAGTACTGCTCGGCAGCACAATTTCGTTAGTAACCCCTATCGCAGCTTTTTCCGGTAGTTTAATGGCTATGCTGCTGTTATTAATGATCGCTGGCCGTCGCCAAAGCCAGCAAGTGGAATCTATGTTGTTGGCTGGTGTAGCATTGTCATTTCTGTTTAGTTCATTTACTAGTTTATTGCTTTATCACACCGATCCGCAGGCTGTAACTGCCGTGCTCTTTTGGACTATGGGAAGCTTCTCTCGCGCACAGTGGGGAAATTTGTGGTTCCCAACGGTCGTTATTACCGGTTGTATAGTCGTGATGTTGGCATACAGACGACAACTTAATGCTATGTTGCTGGGTGATGAAAGTGCGACAACATTGGGAATTAACGTTAATCGATTTCGTTTGGTCATGTTATTTTTAAGTTCTTTAATTACGGCAACCTTAGTTTCTCTGTGCGGAGGAATAGGCTTTGTTGGTTTGATGATACCGCATATTGTGAGATTTTTTGTTTCGCAAGGCACTATCTTTGGCATTATGCTCACGGCTTTAGTTGGCGGCATATTTATGGTTTGGGTTGATGTTTTATCGCGTATTGTTTTAGAGAATCAGGAATTACCTGTGGGCGTTATTACCTCTGCTATTGGTAGTGTTTTCTTTTTATCCTTATTATATTTTCGAAAAAATAAAGCTTAAAGGAGCTGTTGATGAACTTTTCTATTAAACCGGTCGGTAATGAATTTGATGAAAAAATTCAAGCGATTATCGACGGTAAAACCAAGCCAGTTGGAGCATTAGGGCAGTTAGAAGATACGGCAAAAACAATAGCTCGCGTGCAATATTCATCATCGATAGCTGTTCAAGCACCTTTAAATATAAAGAAAGCTAGTTTATTTATATTCGCTGGTGACCATGGTGTTGCAGCTCAAGGTGTTTCTATTGCACCCAGTGAAGTGACTTCTCAGATGGTGGCTAACTTTGCTAGTGGTGGCGCGGCGATTAATGTTTTTTGTCAGCAATTAGGCTGGCAGTTAAGTGTTATCGATGCTGGTACCTTATCGCCATCAAGCAGTAATATAAATGTTATAGATCAACGATTAGGAAATATTACCGAGCCTTTGAATTTGTCTGCTGCTATGAGTCTTACACAGGTTGATATAGGTTTTGATAAGGCAGCTAACTTAATCGAAAATACAGCAAAAACTGGCTGTACTTTGGTAGCTTTTGGTGAAATGGGCATAGGGAACACCACATCTGCATCGGCGATTATGGCAGCGATTATGGGGATTTCTGCTAGTGAATGTGTGGGGCGAGGTACTGGCGTTAGCGACGAAATCATCAAAAGAAAACAGCGCGTTATTGAGCAAGCACTAGCAGTTCATCAAAGTGAGCTTACTAACGTCAAAAGCATTTTAGCTTGCCTAGGCGGTTTTGAAATTGTTCAAATTACTGCCGCTATGTTAGCTGCGGCTGAGCAAAATATGTTGGTAGTTGTTGATGGCTTTATTTGTACAGCGGCAGCAATGCTAGCTATACAAATAAATGAAAATGTTAAAGGTTACATGATTTTTGCTCACTGCTCAGGTGAACAAGGGCATCAAAAAATGTTGGATTATTTACAAGTTAAACCCTTATTAAATTTAGGGTTACGCCTAGGTGAAGGCACAGGTGCGGCCTTAGCTTTGCCAATAATTCAAGCTGCTGCTGCTTTTTATAATGATATGGCAAGTTTTGCCCAAGCAGAGGTTACTGATGTTACCTCTACAAACATTGATTGAGCTGGTAGCTAAATGAATAAACCATCTTTACAGGGAAAATGCCAAGAGCAATATTATTTATTGCTGTTAGCGGTTAGTTTTTTTACTCGCATACCCGTGCGCTTGCCAGAAGTGATCAAACCCGAGATGTTGCACAAAGCCAGTCGTTACTTTGCTGTTGTTGGATTACTTATTGGTGTTGTAACAGCTTTAATTTTTACCTGTTTTGCCAGTTTTTTGCCGATATCATTAGCAATACTAATTTCTATGGCTGGCAGTTTATTGCTGACAGGTGCTTTTCATGAAGACGGCTGGGCGGACGTTTGGGATGGGTTTGGCGGTGGTTGGACGGTTGAACAAAAGCTCAATATCATGAAAGACAGCCGGTTAGGGACTTATGGCGCTGCGGCTTTATTTTTTATCTTAATGCTCAAATACCAAAGTTTGGATTTGCTGGCGAATAGTACAGATAATTCTGTACTCGCTTTATGTTATGCACTTATTTTAGCTCATACTTTAAGCCGAGCTGTCAGTACCAGTTTAATTTTCAGCATGAGCTATGTCAGTGAAGATGCTCAATCGAAAGTAAAACCTTTAGCGCAGCACTTATCTTTTAACAGTTTATTAGTGTTAATTATTACCAGCATTGTTGTCTTATTTACTTTATTGCCTGTGCTGCACTGCCTAGTGATGATTGTTAGTTTATGGATTTTGCGACTGATATTAATTTTTTGGTTTAGTCGGCAGCTTGGCGGGTTTACCGGCGACTGCTTAGGTGCAGCGCAACAAGTTTTAGAAGTGGCTGTTTATATTATTTTGCTAGTGTTAACGACAAAGCCAAATTTACTCTCAGCGTCTAATTTAGTAGGAGTAAACTAATGAATAATATTCATCTAATTTTAGGTGGTGCCCGCTCGGGTAAGTCTCGTATGGCTGAGAATGCGGCTAAACAGCTTGAATCGCAAGGGCTTAGGGTTTGTTACTTAGCGACGGCACAAGCGCACGATAAAGAAATGCAGCAACGTATTACCCAACATCAAGCCGACAGACCACAGCATTGGCCATTAGTTGAGTCGCCATTATATTTAGCTCAATCTCTTGAGCAAGCCCTCAACGAGAATGACTGTGTGTTGGTTGATTGCCTAACACTCTGGCTAAGCAATTGTTTGTGTCAACAAAACAGTGAATTTTACTCGCAGCAAAAAAGTGCATTGATGAATTTTTTAAGAAGCCTCATCAATGCTGAGCAACCTTTAAAAGCAGATAAAACAAAGGAAATTATTTTTGTCAGCAATGAAGTTGGTCACGGTATTGTGCCTATGGGGGAGTTATCCAGAAAGTTTGTTGACCAAGCCGGTTGGTTGCATCAAGAACTTGCTGTTTTAGCTAATCAAGTTGATTTTGTCATGGCAGGTTTACCACTTAATCTTAAAGGTTGCCTTTAACAAAGCGCGCTCAGGAAATAACAATATAATGAAAACAATAATGGTTCAGGGGACTACCTCTGATGCAGGGAAAAGCACTTTAGTTGCTGGTTTATGCCGAGTCTTTGTTAATCTAGGGTATAAAGTTGCGCCGTTTAAGCCGCAAAATATGGCGCTAAATAGTGCCGTTACTCATGACGGTGGTGAAATTGGTCGAGCACAAGCATTGCAAGCAATCGCTTCGAATTTAGTACCAAGAATCGATTTCAACCCGATACTGCTTAAACCTAACAGTGATACCGGTGCACAGGTTATTGTGCATGGAAAAGCTATATCTAATATGGAAGCGACGAGTTATCACGATTACAAAAAAGTTGCGATGAATGCGGTACTTGAATCTCATCATAGATTAGCAACTGAATTTGATGTGTTAATGGTTGAAGGTGCAGGCAGTCCGGCTGAAATAAATTTACGTGCTAATGACATTGCCAATATGGGGTATGCAGAAGCGGTAGATTGTCCGGTCATTATTGTCGCTGACATTGACCGAGGTGGCGTTTTTGCTCACTTAGTGGGAACCTTGGACTTACTGTCTCCTACAGAACAAGCTCGTGTTCAAGGTTTTATAATTAATCGTTTTCGCGGAGATATAAAATTATTGCAATCAGGGCTTGATTGGCTTGAAGAAAAAACAGGAAAACCTGTATTAGGCGTTTTGCCTTATGTGCATGACCTAGCCCTTGATGCTGAAGATGCTGTAGCGATTAAAAACACCGTCAGTAAGGCCAAAATAAATATTGTTGTACCGTTACTACCGCACATTAGTAACCATACCGACTTTGATACGTTACGTTTGAATCCTGAAATTAATTTACGCTACGTAAAAATAGGCGAGCGTATCAGTGATTGCGAATTAGTGATTTTACCTGGCAGTAAAAATGTTATTTCTGATCTTAAGTTTTTCAAAGAGCAGGGCTGGCAAAGCGATATAGAAAGTCACTTACGTTACGGTGGCAAAATTTTTGGTATTTGTGGTGGTTATCAAATGTTAGGGCAAAGTATTAGTGATCCCTTGGGGATTGAGTCGAGCAATAAGAGCATCGCCGGATTGGGTTTACTTGAAATAGATACTGAACTTACCGCTGAGAAGACCTTATCGCAAGTCTCTGCCACCATGACATTAGCCAATGAAAGTTGTCTTGTTAAAGGTTATGAAATTCACTGTGGTGTTTCTAAAGTTCAAACAAATAATGAGCAACAGCCGTTAAGCTCGTTATTGCACAATAAGAGTGATAACCAAGTAACAGATGGTTGTATTTCAAGGGATAACAAAGTCGCAGGAACCTATCTTCATGGTGTGTTTGATCAAGGTGAGGCAACGACATTATTGCTACATTGGCTAGATACTAGCATTGAAGTGCAAGCGGTTATCAACCTAGATGAGCATCGTGAAATACAATTAAACCGTTTGGCAGATGTTTGTGCAACACATTTAGATATCGCCGCAATTGAAACTATACTCAAAGCGTCAAAGTCTAGCTAATGTTTAATAATAAAATGAAGGAAAATAGATGAGAACGCTAGGTAAACATCTTCTCTTAGTTATATTTTTTATCTGCACGATAACAAAAAGTTATGCTGAAAATGAAGACTTAACGAAGACAAAAGCCCAACGTATTGTTGCATTAGCGCCGCATATTGTGGAAATGTTATTTGACATAGGTGCCGGTGAAAACATCGTAGGCGCAGTTGCCTATTCCGATTACCCAAAAGCTGCCTTAGATATTCCACGTGTGGGTAGCTACCATGGTATGCAAATTGAAAAGTTATTAGCGTTAAATCCTGATTTAGTCATTGTATGGAAGTCTGGGAATTCGCAAAGTGATATTAATAAAATGCAACGATTAGGGCTCAATGTTGTTTTTAGTAATCCTGTAGATATCGCCGATGTAGCTACCGAATTACGCTACTTTGGCGAGTTAACAGGTAATCAACAGCAAGCTGAAACTGTGGCTTTAGCTTATGAAAAACGTTTAAAAAGACTGCGCATTGAAAATGATAAAAAACAACCTATTGCTGTTTTTTATCAATTATGGCCGGAGCCGATGATGACGGTTAACGGGACGACTTGGATAAATCAGTTAATCGAAGTCTGTCAGGGGGTAAATGTTTTTAAAAACAACCCGACGCCTTACCCTAAAATAAGTACAGAAAACGTGATTGTTGCTCAGCCACATTTAATCGTTTTACCCGACGAAGACTCTAAAAATCCACAACCGGTTATCGATTGGTATAAATGGCCCGAGATTCCGGCGGTGAAAAATAATAAATTTATTAACGTCGACGCAGATTTATTACATAGATTCAGTACCAGAATGTTAAATGGTATTGAAGATATGTGTGAAAAGATTGATCAGCAAAGATAGCTGTTCAGTACACTTAAAAAGATAGAGGAACTCTATCTACTAATTGTGAATTACAGGGGAAGTCAATGAAACTTTGGCACTGCCCCCGCAATGGTAATTATTATGGCAAGGATAATTCTTCTTGCCATAGTTTAAGTCCGATACTCTGTAATTTGCTTAATTGTCTTGTTAATTGTACTTATTAAAAGTACAGATCACAGGATCAAAATGGTGCGGAGGGCACCATAGGAAGAGGTCATATGAAAACTAAATTATTTAATAAAACTCCAATTCAACTTGCTATTGCAGGCATTCTTTTTTCAAGCTTAACTTCAGCTGTAGTACGTGCAAATGATGCAAGTGCTGACGTTATGGAAACTATTGTTGTTACAGCTAACCGTACGCAGCAAGATCAATTTTTGACATTGTCGGCAACGGAAGTTATCAGCAAAGAAGATATTGTTGCATTTCAACCACAAAACGTTACCGACTTATTAGAAAAGGTTGCCGGTATTAGTGTTGTGAAACAAGGCGGCGGCGGACAGAAAAGTTCTGTATTCATGCGCGGTACTAACAGTGATCATACTTTAGTATTGGTAGATGGTGTTCGCATTGCATCTGCAACACTTGGCTCTACTAGCTTTGGTGCTATTTCTGTTGCCTTAATTGAACGCATTGAAATCGTAAAAGGACCTCGAGCAGCACTATGGGGATCAGATGCAATTGGCGGTGTAATTCAAATTTTCACCAAGCAACAGCAGTTTGGTGAAGGCACAATTAGTGCTGGTTTCGGAAGTAATGGTTTATGGAAAACTGATGCTTCAATAGGCTTAGGCAATGAAATGCACTCGTTAACATTAACTGCTTCAGCAGAAGAGAACAATGGCTTTAGCGCGACTAAAGTAGAGGGGGCAGGCTATGATTCTGATGAAGATGGTTTTAACCGTTTATCTTTTGGCGCCATTGGTGAAAGTAAAATAACTGACGAGTTTTCTTTGCACTTAGCTTCACGCTGGGAGCAAGGTGGCGCAGACTACGATCAAAGTATTAAATACTATGATCCTGAATATGCCAAGGCCGACCAAAGTGAACACGAAAATTACCATGTTCGCCTTGCCGGACAATATCAATCAGGAGCTTTATTCACTGAAGTTTCGTTAGCAACAAGCCAAGATCAAGGTGAAACTTTTGGTAATGCTATTACGAAATCAAACAGTGATGAAATTAAAACACAACGTGATCAGGTTTCAGTCTTAGGGCAATACTCTTTTAATGACTCTACCAGCGTAACCTCAGGTTTTGATTTTTATACTGAAGAAGTTTCTACCGATACAGATAAAGACGAATGGACTCCAGGGTTTCAAAAGTGGGCTGTTGAAGAGCGTAACGTTAGTGCGGTATTTATTCAGGCACGTCATCAACTTGATGCATTTTTATTTGAGGGGGCGCTACGTTGGGATGATATCGAAGATGTAGAAGAAGCAACGACTTACAATGCATCTGTTGGTTATCAAATTAATGATGAATGGTTGGTTAGTATAAATCGTTCAACAGGCTTTAAAGCGCCATCATTTAACGACTTATACTGGCCGGGTTCTGGCAACCCTGAATTAGCTCCTGAAAATATTACCAGCAATGAAATCTTATTACGCAACAAGTTTTCAACTAATGGAATAGATGGCAGCATTGAATTTAGCTATTTTGACTCTGAAATTGATAACTTAATAGACTGGGCTGAAGTTTCTCAATACGTTTGGAAACCAAGTAATATTAACCAAGCAAAAATTAAAGGTTATGAGTTTACCTTAAGTGCCACAACTGAGGACTTTAGTCACCAACTTGCTATTGCATCAGTTGACGCTATAGACTCAAAGTTAAATGTGCAACTTGCTCGCCGACCTGAGCTTACTGCTAATTACACGCTTGGTTATCATTGGCAAGATTTTACCCTAAATGGCAGTATTAGCTACCGTGATGAAAGCCCTGAGAAGACGGAAAAGGCAGCAGACACTCTAGATGATTTTTGGTTAGTGGACTTATCACTAAGTTATCAAGCAACTGAAAGCTTGACGGTTATTGGTAAGGTAAACAATTTGTTTGATGAAGAATATGAAACGGCACAAAATTATATTTCTGATGGGACTAACTTTTTAGTAACTGCGACTTACTCTTTTTAGTATAAATATACTGAATTATAGATAATGTAAAAGCCTACCTAACTATGTAGGCTTTTTTTATAGAAAAAACTTCGTTAGACATTTTATTTTTTATCTCTTATCTCCAGAGATTTTAAGGTAAGTTTATTCATTATGCTGGTGAGCTGACATTGCTCTTCAGTAGTCAGTACCGACAACAACTCTAACTCTCGTTGTAACACCATCGGTACTAATTGTTGATAAACCGCTAAACCTTGCTCCGTTAACTTTAACAATGAAGAGCGTTTATCATTTTTATCAATGTTTTTAATTAATAATCCCTGAACTTTCAGTTTGGCTATAGCTCTACTTGCTGGCATTTTCTCTAAGTTGGTTTGCTCACCTATTTGCTTACCTGAAAGCCGCGCACCATTGCCTAAAATCGCTAAAACTCGCCATTCTTGTCGTGAAAGTTCAAATTTTCCCGTATATATATCGGCAATATTATCACTCACTTTTGCTTGAAGCTGGGTAAGTTGGTATGGAAAAAATTCCGTCAAATTCAAGTTTTTCATGATTACCTATTTTCAGCTAAAGTTTAAGAGGTTGTACTATTTTCACTTCTAAATGATTCTGCATTCAAATGATGTTTTTTCAGTAGTTTATAGAATTCAGTACGATTTCGCTGGGCTATTTTAGCGGCTTGTGAAACATTACCGGCTGTTGTTTTTAATAATGTTGCTAAATAATCACGTTCAAACTGCTCTCTTGCTTCTTGAAATGACGGGAGTTGTGCACTTTGTGCCCGCAAGGCGTTAGCAATTAAAGCATCGCTGATAAGTGGCTCGTTAGAGAGTGCGACGCATTGTTCTACAACATTTTGTAATTGACGAATATTGCCTGGCCACTCTGCGCTTATTAAAAATTCCATCGCTTCTTGGGTAAAGCCATTAATTATATGAGAAGTGTTTTTAATGGCTAAGCTGAGAAAATGTTGTGCTAATAGGGGAATATCTTCTCGACGTTCAGCTAGTGCAGGTAATGTTAATTCAACAACGTTTAAACGATAATAAAGATCTTCACGAAAGCTTTTATCGATAATCGCTTGTTGTAAATTTTTATGCGTCGCGGCAATAATGCGCACGTCTACTTTTATCGATTGGCTGCTACCGACAGGTCGCACTTCTTTTTCCTGTAAAGCGCGCAATAATTTCACTTGAAAACTCATCGGCATATCACCAACTTCATCAAGGAATAATGTACCGCCTTCGGTTGTTTGAAATAATCCTTGATGACTTTTGTCGGCGCCAGTAAACGCGCCTTTACAATGACCAAAAAGCTCTGACTCTAATAATTGTTCAGGAATCGCTGCGCAATTAATTGCAGTAAATGTTTGTTTGTTTCGCTTACTGGCTAAGTGCACGGCTTTAGCTAATAATTCTTTACCTGTACCGCTTGGGCTGTGAATGAGTAAACTAAAGTCGCTTTGAGCAACTTGATAAGTTTGCTGTAATAATGAAGACATAATAGCACTGCGACTGATTATCTTTTCTCGCCAAGCATTCGTTGTTTGGTTTGTTTTCGTGATATTATTTTGTGGCTGTAATCGTATGGCTTGTTCCACGGTTGCTAATAATTCTTGGCTTTCAAAGGGTTTAGTTAAAAAGCTAAATACACCTTGCTTAGTGGCATTAATTGCATCAGGAATTGTCCCGTGGGCGGTCATTATAATAACGGGTAAGTTAGGTTGTTGTTGGCGGATTTTTTCAAATAGAGCCATACCGTCCATGCCTTCCATGCGCAAGTCACTGATCACTAATTGTGGATTGAAGCTCTTTAAAATACCTAACGCCATTTTAGCGCTATTTGCAGATTCTATTTGATAACCAGCAGCGGATAACCTAATACCGAGCAACCTCAATAGACTGGGGTCATCATCAACAAGTAATATTTTTTCTCGGCCAAGCTCAGTTAATTTTTCTTCTAGGTCTTTTGATGTCACCGTGTTCACCGTCCGTGCTCATTAATATTGGTTTCTAAGTTTTTAAGTTGAATTATCTGTTGCTGTAGTTGCTGAAGCTCTATTTGCTGTTGCAGGTAATCATTTTTTATCTTGTTGCGAGATTTTTTTACTAAAGTTAGTTTATTTAGCAATATAATTTGTTGATTTAGCTGTTTTTTTAACATGGCAAAAAAAGCGAAGTCAGAGGGCGTTAATCTGGCGGAGTCTAACGAGTCTAATGCCAGTTGATTCAACTTACTTTTTGCCGTAAATGGGTTATGAATAGGCGATTTCGGTAACGCATAAGCTATTACTGATTTTAACTGTTGCTCAAAGACTAAATTACGGCTGATATTTTCAGTTTTTCCAACAGGGAGTGCCTTAATATAATGTATTTCATCTGATAATTGTTGTTCGTTAAATTGGCTTATTAATAAATAATACTGGCCATAGGTTATGTTACTACCTCCAATACTATTTTCTGTAAGGCGAGAGTCTCTGGTTGACTGGCAACCACTTAAAACTATGAGAAAGGCAGCGAACATTAATTGCCAAGCTAGTACAAAATTTGCTGGCCTGTTTTTACAAGTCATCTTATAAGTAACATGCATTAATTTTTTCCCTCATTCGGGGTCTTAATACGGTAAGCATTCGGGAGAGTTATTGTCATGGTTGTGCCATTTTTATTAGTATTGTTTTTGTCTATTATACTCGTTACCTCTATAGTACCTTTGAGTCGCATTAATAACTCCTTTACTATTGTTAACCCTAAACCACTGCCTTTAATTTGACTGTTCTGTGCAGGAGTACCTTGATAAAAAGCGTCAAAAATATTTTTCTGTTGTTCTCTAGTTATTCCAATACCATAGTCTGTAACCGATAAATCTAATTGTGAACCTCGTAAATGACAGGCAATTTTTATCTGACTATTTATTGGTGAGTATTTTATGGCATTGGATAACAAGTTATCTAAAATAACACTGAGTTGTTTGCTGTTTACTTTGATTTTTACTGTTTCTAATTCATGAGTTACAGTTAAATTTTTCCGCTTAATATCTAAAGTTCTTTGCTGTAATACCTTTGCTATTAAACTAGATAGTTCAACTGTCTCAGCGTCTTGTAAACTTGTCGAGTCGAGCACGATATTAAAGTCGAGCAGATCTTCAATCAAACGCTGCAAACGATTCGCACTGCTGCGAATTATTTTTGATATCTCTTGTTGGCCAGTATTTAATTCACCGACACTGTTATCATAAAGTAACTCTGTGCCTTCTCTTATCGCGGCTAAAGGCGTTTTTAATTCATGAGATATATGGCGAATAAAGCTCGATTTCTGCAGTTCAAGTGCATGTAAGCGATTACGCATTATCTCTAAGGCGTCTGCAATTTCTGTTATTTCAGGAGAACCACTAAAGACCACTTTATTGTTAAAGTTTCCTTGTTCTAAATGCTGTATTTTACGTAATAGTTCTTTAAGAGGGTTGGTGATCAAAAAGATAAAAAATGCTGCAATGATTAAAGCAAAAGGAATGATAATTAAGCTGGTTAGCATATCGTGTCTTATATCACTTGCCGATGTTCTTATTTTCTCAGCTTGATCAAGTAAAAGGTTATTACTGCGTTCTGTTATTTGGTTTCTAATATTTATTAATTTTTTGAAGTGACTTTTTAGAGGCTCGAAAGAATTATTTGGTAAATTATGTTGAATTAAATACCGGTGAATATCGGCAATTATTTTCGATAGTTCACGGCTGTGTTCACGTAAGATGGCATCATTTTCAAAAACAGAATTTTCGGCTAAATTTGCCATTACATTCTGCTCTTGCTGAAAATAGCGCGTTAAAATACTTTGGTCTTTTAAAATTAAAAATTGATTAGCGCTACGCTCCATTTTATCTAATGTGGAATTCAGTTGACGGTTAGTTTTTACCAGTTCAGCAACGTTAAATATAGCAGATGTACTTTGATGAGAAAGCTGAGTGACTTGGCTGGCGCTATAAAGTAAGGCAAGTACTAACGGTAAAGCAACCAAGCTAAAACCTAAAATTGTGAGTCTTTTAACGGAAAGCGAACGAACAGCTAACATAGTTGGAAGGTTGATTTTTTTCATTGTAGTCATAAGTGATAACGAAGTGGGTAGTGTAATTTTTTTATGCAAAAATGCAAGACTGTCGCTAATTTGAGACGGTGTTTTTTTTGTTGCATCACAAGGTTAATTACAAGTCTTTTAAGTTAGTAACTGTTTTTACTCAATTTATTCAAAATATTTTAAGCATCATATTTATATATTTAATTTATAGTCATTTCTCTTGTTGCCATATGGCGACACAATAAGTTCTGTGCTTTAAGTGCTTTTGTTCTTTTTCTAATTAAATCAATCGATTATAACCTTGGTTTGATTCCTGCTATACATCACTTGATATTAATTTACTCGATTAAAATAAACTTATGAACTCCCTGAATGAAGGAATTGAAATGAATCATATTAGCTTAAAAAAAGTCACCGTAATTGTGAGCACCTGTATATTAGCGTCATATTTTGTTAGCGCTGACGAGAAGGTTGAAAATATTGCAGTAGCCCAAACCGAAGCCATCTCAGCGACTGTAGAAGCAACCAATAGTTTTACAACGGCTATTACCGATATCCCTGCATTATTAACAAAGTTCGATAGTAATAATAATGGACAGCTTAATTTAGCTGAAGTAACGGTAAGTAATAATGAAGTACTTGCTAAGCACTTTAAAGACATTGACCAAAACGCTGATGCTGAATTAAGTGCTAATGAATTAAAGCATTTTTTTGTTGAAATACAATCGCTAAAGGATAGTGCAAGTAAATAAAGCATTAATGATAGTAAGTCGATTTCTCTAGAATCACTTGTACCCAATATTTTCGGCTGTTACAAGTTTTCAGCCGTTTTTTATTCCCACCTTTATTATGGAGAATATTTTCGATGAACAACGAATTTACTCATACCTCACCGGCTAAATTGATGCCTAGATTTGTGCAAGTTGATGATTGGATTTTTGAAGTTAAAACTGTACGTGCATTACGTGTTGATCAATACGGAAAGCCTTATACGGCTATTGCTAATTTAACTATTAATGGTGATAACGCCTACATCGATGGATTATTAACACGTGAAAATGAAAAGTTTTCTCGTAAGGACTTTCAAGCTTTTTATAAGTTTTGCCAACAAATGCAGGTGAAACAAGGTAACTTTGATCGCTTTAAAAATGATGAATTAGTCCCTGAATGTATTGATATTCAAGCTATGAATAATAAGGTAAAATTAAGGCTTGTGCGATGAACATACTCGCGCTATTTATAAATATATCCTGCTCTCTATTTTTTTAAAACAAATGCTTTAAAATACCAATACTTATTAATATCGTTAAAAGCTCTACCTTTATGTCATTAAATACTGCTCGCCTAGACCGTTTTATTAGTGAATATTGCAAAATAAGCCGTAGAGATGTGCGTTTAATGTTAGCCCAAAAGCGAATTTGTGTCGATGGTTGCACCATTGATGATATTGGCTTACGAATAGACCGATTTTCAAAAATCATGCTCGATGGGAATATTTTGCAAGACAATAAAGCGCTCTATATTATGTTGCATAAACCCATTGGCGTAGTCAGCGCGACAATAGACAAGCTGCATAAAACTGTCATAGATTTATTAGTAGAGCAAGGATTGTTAGTGAATCAAGCTTTAGCAGAAATAGACAATTTACATATTGTTGGCCGGTTAGATCTTAATACCTCAGGACTACTGTTGCTTACCAACGACAGTCGATGGTCAGAACGCCTTACTTCTCCAGAGCATAAAGTAGAAAAATGTTATCAAGTCAGCTTACAGAACCCATTAACTGAAGACTATCAGCAGGCCTTTGCTCGTGGTATGTATTTTGAATTTGAAAATATCACGACTAAACCGGCCGCGTTTAAGATTATTGCAAACCAAGCTAGTGAGCAGGGCAATCGGTATATTGCTGAAGTCAAATTAATTGAAGGGCGTTACCATCAAATAAAGCGTATGTTTGGTCGTTTTCGCAATCCGGTTATTGGCTTGCACCGTAAAAGCATTGGAAGCTTATTGTTAGACGAACAGTTAATAGCGGGTCAAAGCCGGCTATTAACTGATGATGAAGTGTTGGGGATTTTCGTAAAAGATAAACTTACCGAATGAAAAGTTTATTCAAATGCACCAGCTTCGGCATCACTTTTCCGTTCTAAACGTTCTTGTTCTTCTGCGAAGGCCGCTTTTATTTCTTCTAAAATAGTATCAACGTTCGCTGCTTTAGTATTTTCTTTGAATAAACCGGTTAATTCAGTTTCCGGTGTTAACTCAGCTTTTTCATATAAGGCCCACATCTCTTGTGCATATTTACTTTTTGCTAATGCAGGGGCAAATTGAGCATAATAATCGGTAATGTTGTTAACATCGCGAATCAACATGCTTTTAGCATTATTATTAGCTGAGGCATCTACTGCTTGAGGTAAATCGATAATAACAGGGCCATATTCGTCGACGAGTACATTAAACTCCGATAAATCCCCATGAATTACACCAACGCAAAGCATAAGCTTTACATAATTCATCATAATTTGGTGGTCTTCAATAGCGTGTTCGCTTGGCATAACAACATCATTCAAACGCGGTGCCACGTCACCTTCACCGTCGGTGATCAGTTCCATTAATAAAACACCTTCAAAACAACCAAACGGTTGAGGAACACGAATTCCTGCGCTTGCTAAAGTATAAAGCGCATCAACCTCAGCATTTTGCCAAGCATCTTCTTGCTGTTTTCTACCGTACTTTGAGCCTTTTTCCATCGCACGAGCTCGACGGCTATTACGGCTTTTTCGGCCTTCTTGATATTGAGCTGCTTTTTTAAAGCTTCGTTTATTTGCTTCTTTATATACTTTTGCACAGCGTATTTCATCACCGCAGCGCACCATATATACGGTTGCTTCTTTGCCGCTCATTAATTGGCTAAGTACTTCGTCAACTAGTCCATCGTCAACAAGTGGTTGTATTCGTTTAGGTATTTTCATTAGTTAATTAAGTAAACTTTAAAGTTATTCTTCGTCAAAATCGTCTTCGTCTTCATCATCTAGTACTTTGACTGCTCGGAAGCCTTCTTTCACCATTATTTCTATATAAAATGAAGTTAAACCTGCTTTTTCAGCTTCATCAATATGTTTATTTATTGCAGTTAAGTGAACAACTTCTGCTTCTGCTTCTGTTATGCCATATTTACAATCGAAATCCCAGAAATCAACACCAGCAGGAAGTTTTTTATTTCTTTCTCTTTTTACATATTTTTTCACATCATGTTTTACACCTTCAAATAAGCGGGCAACTTTGATTTTTGGGTGAGTGATGTTGAATGTTTTTTTCATGACGATCCTAAGTAATAAGGTTAAGAGAATTTGTAATTTGTTACATATGAAGCACATTTTACGTTAATTTTTACTTGGGTGCGACCGTTAGTCTTTGCTAAAGTGAACTTGGTCAATTTTTCCCATGTTTTTCCTAACAATTTACAAAGGATTTCTCAGATTATGTCAGTTTTATTTAAACGCTTATCACGCATTTTTTTAACTTCTTTAACTGCGCTGCCTCTTTTGGTAAATGCTAGCGAAAACAACGATTTTATTCAATGTACTGACAGGCTGAAAGTACAGGCAAGCTCTGCAGGATTTTCTGATTATATTGTTAATGATGTTATTCCAACACTCTCTCCTTTAAAAAGAGTAATTGATTTAGACCAGCGACAACCCGAGTTTAGTCAAAGCTTTGCTGACTATTTAAAACTAAGGTTAACGAATTATCATATTCAAACAGGTCGAAAAAAATTAGCAGAACATAAAGTATTATTTGATAAATTGTCAAAACAGTATGGTATTCCCGCGCAATACTTAGTGGCATTTTGGGGATTAGAAACAAACTTTGGCCGCAACAAAGGAAAAATATCGGTACTCAATGCGATAGCAACATTAGCGTGCGATCAAAGACGTAGTAAATATTTTACCTCTGAAATTTTTGATTTATTCCACTTAATTGATAATAAAACTGTAACAGTTGAGCAACTTGCTGGCTCTTGGGCTGGAGCTATGGGGCATATGCAATTTATGCCATCAGCTTTAAGAAAGTATGCGATTGATGGCGACAATGACGGTAAAGTGGATGTTTGGCAAAGTGAAGCTGATGCGTTAACTTCAGCGGCAAATTATTTAAATAGCATTGGTTGGTTGGAAAAAGAACGTTGGGGAAGACAAGTAAAATTACCCGAAAACTTTGCTTTTAATAAGGTAGAATTTGACCATTTTTATACCTTAGAAACGTTTAAAAAATTAGGTGTAACGCGGGTTAATGGTACAGCCTTATCAGATTATAAAATTGATGCGGAATTAGTTTTACCTGCAGGTGTTAATGGACCTGCATTTTTGGTTTACCCTAACTTTAATGTGATTATGAAATGGAACTTGTCGGAGAATTACGCACTTTCTGTTGGGCTGTTGGCTAATCGTATTCAAGGCGCAGCAGCCTTAAAAGTTAGCAATAAAGATAATAACAACTTGTATAAATCGTCAGAGCTACAAGCGTTGCAAGAAAAGCTTAATATAATGGGCTACGATGTGGGTAAGCCCGATGGTATTTGGGGCCCTAAAAGTCGCAAAGCCATACGTTTGTATCAGTTACAACATGGCTTGGTGGGAGATGGTTTTCCAAATCGTGAAGTTTTAAAAATGGCTAAAGTTAATAGTTAATCAGGGTATTTATTATTAACGGCTAACGCGTGGTCAATATTATCTAATAGAACTTTAAGTATGACAGGATCAAAGTGGCTTCCTGATGATTCATTCATAGTTTGCAGTACTTTTTCTATTGGCCAAGCCTCTTTATAGCAACGCTTATGTGTTAAAGCATCGAAGACATCGGCTACTGCGACAATACGTGCAAAAACGTGAATATCGTCGCCAGATAAGCCTTGAGGGTAACCTTCACCGTTAAATTTTTCGTGATGTTGCTGAGAAATAATCGCTGCTGTTTGTAAAATGGCTCGCTTAGAGCCGTGCAAAATATTGTAGCCAATTGAAGGATGATCTTTCATTACTATCATCTCATCATGGTCAAGCTTCCCTGGTTTAAGAAGTATCGCATCTGGGGTCGCAACTTTTCCTATGTCGTGCATTGGGGCGGCTTGTTTTAATAATTCACATTCTTTTATGGGTAAGCCAAGTTTCATCGCAATTAAATAACTGACTTCAGCCATTCTTCTTATATGATTGCCAGCCTCATTTGAGCGTGATTCAACTACATCACCTAAACGATAAATAAGATCTTCTTGGGTATCGATAATCTCTTTGTTAAGTAGTAGGTTGTCAAAAGCTAAGCTGACATTTCCTGAAAATACTTCTAATAATTTTCGATCAATACTATTAAGATCTTGGATCCCTCTTAAAAAAAGCAGACTAATTTTATCTCCTTGGCTAGGAAAGTATCCGACTAAAATATTGTCTTCGTAAATGCTGCATTTATTCTCTATGGCTTTGTTTAGATATTGATATACCTCACTATCTATAGCATCGTCGCCACTGTCATCACTAATTTGCGCAATAATACGATAGTCATGTTCAGAATAAATGGCTCCAATACCAGTTATTTGTAATAAAGCACTCGGTTGGTCATTACGTAATAATGAGACGACTTGTTGCAATAACCCGCTGAAAAATTGTTGTAACGTACGCTTTTCTAAAACATTACTTGTAGAAGATATAACTCGTTCTAAGCCAGAACGATATAGTTCTTGGTAAATACGGGCTTCTTCAATCTTTATAATATCGCGGTAAGCGCGTAATGCTGCAAAAACCGTAGTAAATAGCTTTGTTCTATTGAGTTCTGTTTTTTCTTTGTAATCGTTAATATCATAGTCAACGATGACTTGTTCTTCAGGAGCTTGACCTGGTTGCCCTGTACGTAACACTATACGGGTAAAATGATTTTCTAAATCTTCACGTAACCATTTTGCTAACATTAATCCAGCGTCATCCGTTTCCATGACCACATCTAAAAAAACTAAAGCAACATCTTTTTCCTTTGTTAAAACGTTCTTTCCTTCCTCAGCTGAATAAGCATGTAAAAAGGTCAGACCTCTATCATCTAAAGTGAAGCGTTTAAGTGCCATTTTCGTGATGGTATGAATATCTTCTTCGTCATCAACTATAAGTATTTTCCAAGGAGGGAGTGCTGGTTTCTCTACTTGTTTAAGAAATGATAATGCCATGGCCAACTTAGGAATAATAAACCTTGTGTTAGTTATAGCTAATAAATTTAGAAATCTAAAGATTTCTGAAAAATTATCACTAGAATTAGACAACTATAATAAAAGGGTGAATTCTTAAACCTTCTAGGCTTACTAACGTTAAGGTTAATTTTTAATAAATACCCCGTACCACGCTGATAATATGCTTTTTTGTCATCACGATATTGACTGATATTTTTAAAAGGTTTAAAGACTGTACAGGGAGTTTTTTTTATATTTAGTGATAGATCGGAATTTTAATTTTAGCTCAAACATTGAACCTTCTAAAAACTAGGCATAAGATGGGAAAGTAGTTCATTTTTCTACCTATTAAAGACTAAATCTCAACAAGGCTGTTTCGTTATGAGATTATTAAGGATATTTTTATGTCAGGTATTTCTAATGGCAAGCTAAAGGCTCAACATAAAAAAAACATCATTAAATTTCTGGTGGTTTTTGCGAGCTTTTCGACAATAGTTTGCATAGGTTTATATAAGTATTTTGAGCGTTTAAATACTGAGATCACTCAAGAATCTTCACTACATAATGCTGAGATTTATGTCAAAGCGTTAGAAGAATTTAGAACTCTCTACACTTCAGAAGTTATCGGTAATTTGAATCAAGAACAAATCGAAGTAACTCACGATTATCAAGATAAACATAATGCAGTGCCATTACCGGCCACTCTTACTATTCTGTTAGGAAAAGGTATAAGTGCACACGAAAATGGTGCAGATACCCGTCTGTATAGCCCTTTTCCATTCCCTTGGCGTGAAAGTGGAGGCTTGCAAGATAAATTTGCTGAGCAAGCTTGGCAATACTTAAAAAAGAACCCGACTGGAAATTACTCAAGCTTTGAACTCTACAATGGAAAAAATGTATTGAGGTTCGCGAAAGCAGATCAAATGAGGGAAAGTTGTATTTCATGTCATAATTCCCACTTGTCGACTCCGAAAAACGATTGGGAAATTGGTGATGTACGAGGAGTTTTAGAAGTTATTATCCCTTTAGATGATTCATTACTCTCTTCACAACAGCGTTTTAGCACTTTGTTATTCGTGATGATTTGTGTGACGGTTATTATTTTTACTTTAGCGTCCTTTTTATATCTTAAGCAGAGTAATGCAGCATTAAAATTACAATGCAATGCTCGATTGAAAGAGCTGGTGGAAGATTTAAATAAGTTGATAACCGGCGAAAAAACTCTTAAGGAACTAGGTCATAACTTTTTGAGTTACCTTGCACCGAAACTTAATGCAAGTCAGGCTACAGTTTATATTTTTGACGGTAATGATAGTTATGAGCATATAGCGTCATATGCTGGCGAATCGTTAGTAGAAATGCCCTTAAAAATTAAACTGGGTGAAGGCTTAGTTGGTCAAGCAGCTAAAGAAAGAAAAAATATAAATATTGTTGATATTCCACCCGATTATACTCAGATAAAGTCAAGTATTGGTCAAGCTACAGCTAATTCTTTATTAATAGTGCCTGTGGTTTGGCAAGATCAGGTTATTGCCGTTATTGAATTTGCTGCTTTTCAACCTTTTAGTGATGAATTACAAAAGTTACTAGCAGAACTAACGCCTATTGTAGCGGTTGCTTTTCATACAGCTAAATCACGAGAAACAAAGAACAAATTATTAGCCCTCAATGAAACCTATGTAGTCGACTTAAAAGATCAGCGTAAGGAATTACAAGCGAGCAATATTAATTTAAAAGAACAGACTCAACAATTAAAGGCTTCTGAAGAAGAGCTAAAAGTGTCTGAAGAAGAACTGAAGCAACAAAGTGATGAATTGAAATCAAACAATGAAGAACTAGAAGAACAGCAAGAGCTGTTAGAAATACAGTCAAAGACATTAATACAATCGCAGAAAGAGACCTTAGAACGCGCTGAAGAGTTATATAAATCGAGTCAATATAAGTCAGAGTTCTTGGCAAATATGTCTCACGAATTACGAACTCCACTTAATAGTTTACTTATATTATCTCAGTCATTATCGGAAAATAAATCTAAAAATTTAGATGATAAACAGGTACAAGAGGCGAAAGTTATTCACAACAGTGGTCGTTCCTTATTAGTCTTAATTAATGACATTATGGACTTATCAAAAGTTGAAGCAGGCAAGTTAGAAATTACAATAGAGAAAGCCAGTGTTGCAGAATTATGTGATGAGCTAGAGCAATTGTTTAGAGGAGTCGCTGACAAAAACAACCTTAATTTTAACATCGTTATAGAAAAAGATGCGCCACAATTTATTGATACCGATGCATTTAGGTTAAAACAAATATTAAAAAACTTCCTTGCTAATGCATTTAAATTTACTCATAAAGGACATGTCTGCTTAACTGTAAAATTATATAAAGAAAAAGACTTTATTGATCAGCAAGATAATATTGAATTTACAGTCTCAGATACAGGCATAGGTATTTCAGACAGCAAGAAAGAAGATATTTTTAAAGCCTTTGTACAAGCTGATGGTGCTACTAACCGACAGTATGGCGGCACAGGTTTAGGGCTATCAATATCAAAAGAGTTAACTCATTTACTCAAGGGAAAATTATCATTAGAAAGTGAGATAGATGTCGGAAGCTCATTCAGCGTAATTATACCTAATGCATATTCTAAAGTGGAGCTTTCAGAAGAGGCCTTGCCGACAAAAAATCCTTCCCGTGATACGAAGTTTATTGTTACTGATACTTATCAGTGGGTGCCAGACAATAGGAATGAAATAGAAGAGAACGATATGATTGTTCTGTTTCTTTCTAATGACCGTTTAATGTGTGAAAGTACACAAACCTATATTAAAGAGACTAAGTATAAATTAATCACCTCAAACAATGGCCGCGAGGGCATTCAGCTCGCTGAACAATTCATGCCATCAGTGATTATTTTAGACCAAAATCTAAGTGATATCCCTTTTCAGCAAGTATTAGTTCAGTTGAAAAGTCTAATGCAAACGCGGTTTATTCCCGTTCATGTTTTTTCACAAAACTGTGATGCAGAAGTTTTATCTCAAGGAGCGCAAGGCTTTCTTACAAAACCTTTTCATGGCTCAATACTTAGTCAACTAATACCACAGGAGTCAGCACAAAGGGAAGATGGCCTTAAGGGAATACTCGTTATTGAAGATGACCATAACAGTCAAATTGCCGTTAAGTCATTAATCAGTGATGATAAAGTTAAGTTGACCTTTGCCAGCTCGTCATCAGAAGCCATTGCAATTCTTAAGCAAGAAAGTTTTGACTGCATTATTCTTGATCTTAATTTACCGGATTCAAAAGGCATTGATCTAGTTGAAAAAATCAGTAAACAAGATAATGTTGGTGAAACACCTATCATTATTTACACAGGACAATCTGTCTCTGAACAAGAGCAGCGAGAGTTACATGCTTACTCTCCCTCGATAGTTTTAAAGGGCACTGAATCGGCAGAAAGGTTATCAGATGAAGTTGCTTTATTTTTGCACCAAGTGGAAAAACAAAACAAGAATTATCAGTCATCAAGCTTACAGATGTTACATGACGAAAATGAAATGTTAGTCGATCGTCATGTTTTAGTTGTTGATGATGATATGAGAAATGTTTTTGCAATTACTCGGATATTAGAAGGAGCAGGCATGATAGTTGCTCAAGCTGAAAACGGTCAAACTGCATTAGATATTATCGATAGCTCAACTCAAGCATTTGATTTAATTTTGATGGATATTATGATGCCAGTATTAGACGGCTTTGAAACGATTAAAATTATTCGTCAGAAAAATCAATATCAAGATACGCCAATTATTGCTTTAACTGCAAAATCAATGCCTGAAGATGAGCATAAATGCATTGAGGTAGGTGCTTCAGAGTACCTAACTAAACCTTTGGATTTGAATCGACTGCTTTCGATGATAAGAGTTTGGCTGTACCGATTATCGAACAAGGGTTACCTTGAAAATGAATGAATGTACTTCATCAAGGGATAGATCTTCGTCCTCTTTAGGGAAAACAGAATCATTAGAGCTTGAATTGCTACTAGAGGCTATTTATCGTCGATATGGCTACGACTTTAGACATTACGCTCGAACATCTCTTGTTAGGCGAGTTCGTAATTGTATGGGAAGGGAGAAACTCACGACAATTAGTGAACTTATTCCAGCGTTAATTCATGATTCATACTTCTTTGATCGTTTTTTACAAGATATGTCGGTAACCGTAACAAGCATGTTTCGTGATCCAAAACTATTTAAGTTATTACGTACTGAAGTTGTTCCAAAATTAGCGACTTATCCAACTATCAATATTTGGCACGCAGGATGCGCTACAGGAGAAGAAGCTTATTCTTTAGCTATTTTACTAAGTGAATTCGGTTTACTGGAAAGGTGTAGAATTTATGCCACAGATTATAATAGTAACTCGTTGAAAATAGCTAAAAAAGGGATTTACTCACTAGACAAAATTGAAGAATATAGCAAAAACTATCAAGACGCAGGAGGCAGCCAACTGTTAAGTGATTACTATATTAAAGATACTTGTTCATTAAAGTTTTTACAAAAACTTCAGGACCGCATAGTCTTTGCACATCACAATTTAATGAAAGATGGTTCGTTCGCACAAATGCACATTATTTTTTGTCGCAATGTTCTGATATATTTTGATAAAGAATTACAAAACAGAGTTTTAGAGTTATTTTCTAGCAGTTTGATCCATCGAGGTTTCTTAATGCTTGGAGACAAAGAAAACTTAGACTTTAGCAGTGTAGTGCAATTATTTGAAACCCATAATCGGCAAGCAAAAATCTATCGAAAATTGCTGCCAAAATAGGGGAGGAAATTAATTTATATGTGAGCGTATAGCTTGGATTTTTGCTCTGTATAAGTTGCACAGCCAGTTAAGTCTTGTAGCAATAATGCATGAATAGCATTTTCCTCAACGGGTTTACTGAAATGAAACCCTTGAATTTTATCACAACCAAGATCTACGGCCCCTTGTAACTGTTCTGCGTTTTCAACACCTTCTGCTACAACATCCATCTTGTAGGCTGTTGCTATATCAACAACTGCTTTAATCACAACATGATTTTTCCGGCACAGACCAATACTTTGAATAAAGCATTGGTCTATTTTTATAACGTCAAAGGGCAAATTTTGTAAATAATTTAACGAAGAATATCCTGTGCCAAAATCGTCTAGTGCTAACCCAACTCCCATAGCTTTAATTGCATCAAGTGAATTTATAACAGTGGCAGAACGGTTGAGAATTGCCGTTTCTGTTATTTCTAGAATTAACTTGCTCAATGGAAATTGGTAGTTAGATAATATTGTTTTTAGTTTTTCTAGGAAATCTGGCGCATTAAGTTGCTTTGCTGAAAGATTTACTGAAAGGGTTAAATGCTGTGTAAGTTTATCAAGTTGCCAAGTTGAAAGTAATAAACAGCTAGATCTAAGTATTTGTAACCCCAGGTCGTGAATTAGGTAAGACTGCTCTGCGATAGGAATAAACTCTGCAGGAGAGATAAGCTGGGCCCCATATCCTGTAGCTGGCCATCTCGCTAATGCCTCAAAGCCAATTATTTTCTGTTCTTTAACAGAGTATTGGGGCTGATAATGAATAGCTAAGGCCTGATTATCGATAATATGACGAAGCTGACTTTGAATATAGGCTTTTTTCTCCCTTTCATCTGACATAGTTTGGACAAATCTTTGGTAACAATTTCTGCCAGCAGACTTTGCCTCATAAAGAGCAATGTCTGCCCACTTTGACAACGTCGATTGGTTAGCTTCACCATTTTCACTGCAGGCTATACCTATGCTAGTTTCAATAAAAATTTCATTTCCTTGGATGATAAAAGGTTGAGCTATTAAATTGACTAGCTTTTCTGCAACGTGATCTGCATCAATAATAGAGGTGCAGTCCTCAAGTAATACCGCAAATTCATCACCACCAAATCGTGCAGCTATATCATTAATACGCAATGTTGTTAAAATTCTAGATGCAACATCTCTAAGTAAGGCATCTCCAATGTCATGGCCTAAGGTGTCGTTAACTAATTTGAATTGGTCAAGATCTAACATTAGTAGGGTAACTGTACTACCAATGCGCTGAGAGCGAAATATTGCTCGCTCTATATGCTCATTAAAGTATGATCTATTGGCTAGCTCAGTAAGTTGATCGTAATTAGCTAAACGGGTTAGCTTGTTTTCAAGAACCACACGTTTTGTGATGTCTTGAAATACAATTATGTATACAACTCCGCCATGCTGATCCACCGATGTACAAGTTAGCTCCATTAGTAATGGGTCTTTTTTATATGTAGCAAGTGTGACTTCTTGTACTTGATAAATAGGGACTTTTGATACATTATTTTTAATTTTATCAAAGAGGTCAAAGCTGTCAGCATCATCACAAATACTAATTTTAAAACATTCATTTAGATGTTTGTTTAATACTTTCTCGCGAGAAAGATCAAATAGTTGTAAGCACTTTGAATTGGCAAACTGAATTTCACCTGCTGCACTTAATTTAATAACTCCTTGACCCGCCGCCTCCAAAATAAGTTCACGCTCTGAGCTTAAATAGTCAGTTTTTGCCTGTAATTGGTCTATACGAATAAACTGCTTAACTTTATTTAATAAAATGGGTACTTCAATAGGCTTGGTTATGTAATCAATAGCTCCACAGTCGTATGCTTTGAGAATATTTTCAGAGCCAGTTTCATGCGCTGTAACCATAATGATAGGTGTATGCCGATGGGCTTGGGTATTTGATATTAAATCAGCAACTTCATAGCCATCCATGTTAGGCATATTCACATCAAGTAAAATTAATGAAAAAGAGTTGTTTATCAATATTTTTAGAGCTTCATTTCCAGAGCTCGCAAAATGCAGTTCTATATTGCTAATTGGTTGCAGAACATTTGCCAAAGCTAGCTGATTTGATTCATAGTCGTCGACGATTAAAATCTTGCTGAGTGAACAATCCATAGTTTATCTTCCATGCAAGGTGTAATAATAATAACAAAATAAGTTTAGTTTATGTTTACGAGTAATTCTTACTTTCATGAGTTTTTTTAACAATTTTTCAACAATGACCATCTAACCCTCTTATTCATGGCGGTTTTGTACTTAACAATATTTATCCTTAGGGTCTTTAGTTGCTGAAATTTTAATAAAATTTATTCAGCTATTTTAAAAAAATTCATACTAAATCCAATAAGTCAGCAGAGTCGTTTGTATATAAAGGCAAGATATTTTAGTTATTACGTCTTTTCGTTTGTGTGTACTATATTTAAGCTATTATTTAATATAGTACGTCTACACACGGCGGTGTTTGTTGAAGTTTTTAGCTTTCCTTTTATTCTTCGTTATTAATATTTCTAGTTCTACAGAAGTAGCTAATGCACTTGTAGAGCCTGTTTTTATTGATATTAACCAGCCGATGACAAATTACTCTAAAGCTGAAGGTCTTAGCCAGGTAACTGTGCTTGCGATGGCACAAGATCAACTTGGTTTTATTTGGGTTGGTACGCAAGGTGGTTTAAATCGTTTTGATGGGTATGAGTTTAAGCACTTTAAAGCAACACCTTCTCGAAAAGATCAGCTCGCAGGCAATTTTGTTACTTCGTTATGCGATGACGGAGATCAAAATTTATGGATTGGCACCAGTACGGGGTTAACTGTTTATAACTACCACTCAGGAGTTTTCAGATCTTTCCTTTCTCGATTTAATAAAGATATCCCTGTTGATAATGTAATTAGTTTAGCCTGTGATGCAGAGAAAGTATGGGTGGGAACCGAGGGCTTTGGTTTTTATAGTTTAGCTTTTGATGATTATCAGGTTACTGCTTATCCTGACTCAGTAGGCATGCAAATTTTAGATATAAAAAATGACAGATCAGCTACTTACTTTGCAACTGAAAATGGAGTATTTAGGCAAGGCGTTAAAAATACTAAATTAGAGCAACTCACCAATAAATCGACAAAAAGTATCGAGGTAGTCAATCAGACACTTTTTGTTGGTCGTCATGACGGTTGGTTTGACTCCTACCAAATAAATAGCGAAAAGCTGATTAAAAAGGAGCATGTTTTAATTTCTCCGATGATCAATAATTCAATTAATAGTATTACACGAGAAAAAGATAAATTATGGCTGGCGACAAGAAAAGGTGTTTTTGTCATCAACCATGCGGGTGAAGTACTAGAGCATCATAGTCATCAGGCTAGTAACTTGAAGAGTCTCGCCGATAATATTGTCATATCGATACTTATTGATACTAAAAATAATTACTGGTTTGGCACTGATACTGGTGGTATTAATTATTTAAGCAAAACGGCTAAATTACTGGGGCATATCAATAAGGATAGTTATGCTGAGGCACCACTGAAAAATGATGACGTGAGAAATTTCAGCTCTGACTATCAAGGCCGGCTGTGGGTAGCTACTTCTATAGGTGCTTATATTTATGAAAATGGTAAATTTCAAAAAATAGAACATTTTTACCCAGAATTACAATTATTAGAAAATGCTTTTATCACAAATATATTATTTACTCAAAGAGATGTATGGTTGACTACGCTAGGACATGGAGTCATACGTTTTAATCTTGATAGCCGAAAATTGGCACTGTTTTCACCTGAAAATAATAATGCTCCATCACTAAGTTACAACATGAGCATAGTCTATCAAGATGAAATACTGTTTGGTTCAAGAGGTCATAGCTTATTAAGATATGATGAAGCAACCAATAGTTTACAACCATTATTTATCGAATTTGACAACATGCCCGAACATGTCAGTGACCTGTTAGTACATGGTGATGATCTCTGGGTTGGTAGTATAGGCCGTGGAATTTTTCGCTATCATCAAAAGAAGTTGCAGCAGTTAACGGTAAATGATGGATTATTATCAGATTTAAGTTTTTCATTTGCTACCGATGACCAACAACGCGTGTGGGTTTCTAGTGATGCTGGCATTAGCCTTGTAGATAGTAATTTTCAGCTCGAATTAACATTATCAGAAGAAAGTGGTCTGCCTAGTAGTGCTATTTGGACTATGGTTTACGATAAAGTTGGCAGTATGTGGGTGGGGTCAAGCACAGGCTTGTCACGGGTTAATACGACAAATTTATCAGTAAGAAATTTTAATGAACGAGACGGTATTCAAAGTTCGGAGTATAACTTTGGTGCTGGATGGCTATCACCATGGGGGAAAGTATTCATTGGTGGCATTAACGGTTTTAATCAATTTTTTCCACAAAGCGTAAAGGACGAACCAATAGCAGCTAAACTTTATTTAGTGGGAGTATCTATTTTAGGTCAAAAAATTAATAAAATTAAAACTTCAGAAACAACAACATTACAACCTGAATTCCTCAAAGAAATCAATTTAGAATACCAAGAAGATATAATTTCTTTTAAATTTTCATCACTTGATTATTCTCATCGACAACTGAATTATTTTTATCGAATGAATGGTTTATCAGATCAATGGCTTTCCATGGACTCTGAAAGCAGAGAAGTTAATTTTATCAAGTTACCGCCAGGAAGTTATCAATTAGAAACCTATGTAGAAAACTCTCAAGGCGTAAAGTCTGCAGTGTTTAAATTGCCGATTGAACTGCAAGCATCATGGTGGTGGAGTTCGGTAAGTAAAGCTTTATACCTCGCGACGATAATCGCGATTTTAATGTTTGTCTGGGTTATAAGGCAGCGTGTATATCATAGAGTACTTCGTGCTAATTTAACTATGAGTAACTTACAGCAGCGTTTACAGCACTCCTTATGGGCTAGTGGTGATGAACTATGGGATTGGGATATTGTTAAGAACCATGTTCATCGTCATAGTGTGATACCTCGCATCGATTATGGACAGGAAAAAAAACTTATTAATAATCAAAAACCAGGAAGTTTTATTCATCCTGATGACCAAGCTGATTATCGTTATTTACTTGAACGATGCATTTCTCATGGCAGTGAAAGTTTTGAAATTCCTCTTAGAGTAAAAGATTTAACAAATAATTGGTGTTGGGTTTTGGATAAAGGCAAAGTTATTCAGCGCAATGAAAGTGGAGAAGCGATTCGCATAGCGGGCGCCTACAAAGACATAAATCGTTTGAAAGAACATGAATTTTCTTTAGAGCAGCTAAATGAAAAATTAGAGTTAAAAGTTGTTGAACGTACAAAAGAATTATCGACAAAAAATGACAAAGTCGAACAAGCACTATCGCAATTAAAGTACGCACAAAAGAGTTTAATTGAAAGTGAAAAAATGGCGGCGTTAGGTGGCTTAGTTGCGGGTATCGCCCATGAAATAAATACTCCTTTAGGCATTTCTATTACTGCAATCAGCCACAATCAAGACTCGTTGTTTGATGTCCAGAAAATGTTAAAAGACAAAACGTTACGACAAGTTGATTTACAAAAAGCCATTGAAGCTCAGGGTAAGGGTTATAGATTGGTATTGAAAAATTTAGATCGAGCCAATGTATTGATCAGTAACTTTAAACAAGTTGCTGTTGACCAAAGCTCTGAAATGCAGCGTGAAATTAATTTAACGAATTATGTTCATGAAATATATCATTCGCTCAAACCATTGTTTAATGGCTCTGGTGTACGTGAAAAGCATATTACGGTTGATATTAAAGGTTCAGAAGACATCATAATTACAACTTACCCTGGTGCTTTATTTCAAATTATGAGTAATTTTATGGAAAATTCACTCAAACATGGTTTTGATAATAGCGATTACGGCAATATTATTATTACCACCTTTCAAACACCCAGCCATGTTGAAATAATTTATGCAGATAATGGCAAAGGAATGAGTGAAAGCATGCTGAAACAAGTTTATGACCCCTTTATTACTAGTAAGCGTAATGAAGGCGGCAGTGGTTTAGGGATGCATATCGTATTTAACTTGGTTACTCAGCTTTTTAAAGGTGATATTAAATGCAAATCAACACTTGATGAAGGCATTGAAATTATTATTAGTTTTCCTAAAATCAGCTAAGGACGCTCGATTAGTCTTTAGCCATTTGCAACAACCATTGAGTAAACGCTACTACCGGAGGATATTTCTCGTGCTCGTTTGGGGTTACTAAATAATAACCAAAGCTACTGGTTACTGGCAAATCGAGAGCTGGTACTAGTTCCTTCTTATCGAGTTCACTTTGGATCAAAAACTTTGGCAATAATGCGACACCTAACTCAGCTGTCGCCGCCTTGGCAATAATAGATACTTGTTCAAACAACATGCCTTGGCTAGTCGGGGGACTTGCTTGATGTTGCAAGAACCAATCTTGCCAAGCTTGAGGCCGAGTCGCTAAATGAAGTAGTGGTAATTTTTTCAAATCATTGATGTTATTTAGAGGATGTTTCTTTAATAACTCTGGCGAGCATACAGGAATAGATTCTTCTCCCATTAAAAAGGTACTTTGGGTATTTGGCCAATCTGGAGAGCCATAGTGGATAGCCATGTGCAAATTTTCACTGTGGAAGTCAAACGGCGTTAGTTTTGAAATAAAATTCACCGTAATATCTGGATGATTTTCTAAAAAGTCAGTAAACCTAGGAATTAACCAACGAGTACCAAAAGTAGGTAAAATCGCTAAATTTAAAGTGCCACTAAATGGATTAGTAATAACATTAAGTGAAGCATTCAAAATAAGCTGCAATGCTTGATGTATTTCTTTAGCGTAAACCTGACCCTTATCTGTTAAGTGAATTGTGCGTTTAGCACGAATAAATAACGTAATATTTAATTGTTCTTCTAACGCTTGCACTTGTCTGCTAATAGCACCTTGCGTTAAATTTAATTCTTCTGCGGCGGCAGTAAAACTCCCTGTTCTAGCAGAAGCATCAAAAGCCATAAGCATACTGGTACTTGGTAATAATTTTCGTTTAAACGCCATGAGTAGATCCGTATTTAATCTCTAATTCATTACAATTGGTAATGTTTTGGTGAGATAAAGTCGTTTGAAGCCTATGACTCGATAGTACACTATGATTGAAATATATATACTTTTCTTTAAGTTTTTTCTGTTAAACCTCATTGTCATATGAGTTAACAACATGGCTTAAAGCTTAATATTTCACTTAAATTAAGGAATGAAAATGGCAAAGGCACCGAAATATATCCCTACAGCTAAAGCACAGGCGTTTTTAGATAAAGTAGAAAATGGTAAGCACGACCGACAAATTATCAATGGCTTAAAGAAGTTTCTTGATGATCGTGCTCCTGAAGATATGTTGAATTTTTATTCCGAAGATGAAAAAAAAGCACTGGTCGCTATAAAAGGCACAGAGCAAGATATTGAATCTAGAATGCCGGTAAAAATAACTCGTCATTATTACGATTTAGCTAAAAATAGTTTGCCATTACAAACCTTAGTTAAAGCGAGCCCGGCTGAAACCTTTGACATGCAAGGAGCGCCAGATCCTGGAAATCAAATGAGTTATAGTCCAATTGAAGGTTTAATTCATAAATATGAGCTGGGTTTGATCTATGTTGCTTCTACTTGCTCTGCTCATTGCCGTTTTTGTTATCGAGAAGAGTTAATCGCGAAGAAAGAGATTACCCGAGCAGACGGTACCGCTGAGCGTAAAGGGTTAGCTCAAATATCTGAATTGGTTACTTATATTAACGAACATAATAAAATTGTTGCTGATAATGGTGGCAAGCACCCTGAAACTGGGCGAGAAAAACTCCGTGAAATATTAATGTCGGGTGGCGACCCTATGGTGCTGCTTAATAAGAACTTAGCACAATGGTTTTCAGCACTTGCCGATGCAGGTATCGAAAATATTCGTGTTGGTACTAAGGAATTGGCATTTTACCCAGATCGCTTTGACAAAGAATTCTTTGCTATGATGGACGATTTCCACGCTGCTTATCCTGGCATACGTTTTCGTATGATGGTGCATTTTAATCACCCTGATGAATTCTTAGCAAAAGATGAACAAGGTAATTATATGGAAGACCCAGCTGGCGGATTAGTATGGGTTGAAAGTGCTCAACGAGCGGTAGCACAACTGGCAAGTCGTAACTGGATATCAATAGAAAACCAAGCCCCTTTCATCAAAGGGATCAGTAATGATGCTGCAGCTATTCGCATTATGCAACGTGAGTTAAAACGTAACCGTATCGAAAATCATTATTTCTTTTGTGGTCGCGACATTATTGGCCATAAAGCATTTAACTTGCCTATTGAAGATGCGTGGAATTTACTAAATGACTCACAAAAAGGGCTTTCAGGTGTCGAAGCTCATGCTCGATTATCTATAACCCATTATTTAGGAAAAACTGAAGTTGTTGCTGTAACCAATGAACCTATGCCGGGGGTGCCGGGTACAGAGCACGGCGTGGTTATTTTTAAATTATTACGTGGCGCAGCCGATGCACATAACAAAGGGCAAGTAGCTATTGTTGGCCGTAACCCTGAAGCTATTTGGTTTAGTGGTTATGAAGATCGTGTAATTTATGATGAAGCAGGGCTATTTAAACATTCTATGCAAGATACTAGTAGTATAGAGTTAGTGGTTAATAGTTAACATCATCTATATCTATATCTATATCTATATCTGTTAATAACAGCACTAAAGCCAGTCAATTTGACTGGCTTTTTTATGTTCAAAATGGATGGTATATCGTGATGCCATGGAACGTGACATGTTTAGGGATTGCTATAATAAATTTTACTTTAAAAATCTAAGCTATTATTTCCTTTAACCATTGAGAAATGTCGCTCAACTGTTCAGGTAAAACACTATGGGGCATACGGTATGATTTCCATTGTGTTTGATATCCATCATCGACTAATAATTGATGCGCCATTTTACCTGCGCTCATTGGCACAACATCGTCTTGTTCACCATGATTTTGCAATATTGGCGTTGACTTATTTTCAGAAGACAAATTCTCTGGTAAATGGTCTGCTGTTGGTAAATAACATGATAAAGCCATTATTCCAGCTAATTTTTTGGGGTATCTTAACCCAGTAAATAAACTAATTACGCCTCCTTGACTAAAGCCTGCTAAGACAATTTTATTCGCTGGGATACCTGCATCAATTTGTTCTTGAATAAGGGCGTGTACGGCTTGCTCAGACTCAAGTACACCGGGCATATCAGCACGGCTATGTAAGTCCATAGTTTTAATATCGTACCATGAGCGCATTACATACCCTTGGTTGATCGTGACCGCTTGCTCAGGAGCGTGTGGAAATATAAAACGAATACCATGGTTTTTAGGTAGGTTTAAAACAGGAACTATAGGAGCGAAGCCATTGCCTGAATCACCTAGACCATGTAGCCAAATGACACATGAAGTAGCTGAAGAGTTAGGTTCTACGGTGACACGTTCTAAAGGTTTTATCGACATGTATTTTACTTCTAATAAGGGAAATTAATTGCTTGATATGATAACAGCCCTAGTTACTTTCCTATAGAGCTTAGTTCAAAATCTATTGAACTAAACTCTTTTTATTTTTCATAATTGTCAGTTTGAAAGTTAATTGAAATAGTTTGATATTATGCTCATTAGTTTAAGCTGAAGGTGTTCATTTTTATAAAGTTCTTTCTTCAGGCTTTAAAATAAAATTATCTTGAACATAAAACTGTTCGGCACTCGCACTTTGCCACCAATGTTGCCAAGGAGCGTAAGTATTTGACTGTTCGGGCTGGATCTGTGATTCAGGCATGTTTAATAAATAATTATGTTTTAGTGGTTTACTTAAGCTCCCCACTGAGATTAAACGACCATAAGGAGATCTTCGTTTTATCATTTGTGGCATGAGTTTAGCAGGGTCATCAAGCCCCATACTTCCTACAAGCTCATAAAAGCTAGCCAAAGTATTATCATGAAAATTTTTCACCCGTTCACTCTTATCGTCAAGAGCAATCGCCTTGCTTCTCGCAGGATCTTGCGTAGCTATTCCCGTTGGGCAGTGATTGGTATTGCATTGTTTTGATTGCACACAACCTAAAGCAAGCATCATAGTACGCGCAGCATTTACTGAGTCTGCACCTATTGCGATCTTTGTTAATAAGTCGAAACTGGTTGCGGTTTTCCCTGAAGCAATAATGTGTATCTTGTCACGTAAACCAACGCCTATTAATGCATTGTGTACAAAACTAACTGCTTCTAAACATACCATGCCAAGGCGATTTGAAAACTCAATAGGTGCAGCACCAGTACCGCCTTCTGCACCATCTACAGTAATAAAGTCTGGTGTTATGCCTGTTTTGAGCATAGCTTTGCAAATACTGAGAAATTCAGCTGGATTACCAATACAAAGTTTAAAACCAACCGGTTTACCTTCACTAAGTTCTCTTAGCTTTTTAACGAAATTTAATAAAGCTATCGGTGTTGTACATTGATGATTTACGGCTGGAGAAACACAGTCTTTATCTGTGGGGATATTACGGATATTGGCAATTTCTTGTGTTATTTTTGCTTTGGGCAATACACCGCCATGACCAGGTTTTGCACCTTGCGACAGCTTAATTTCGATCATTTTTATTTGTGATTTAGTCGCGGTACTAATAAAACTCTGTTCATCAAAGTTGCCCTGGTGATCACGACAGCCAAACAAGCCAGTGCCGATTTGCCAAACAATATCGCCACCATGTTTTAAGTGATATGGGCTAACTCCACCTTCTCCAGTATTATGTGAACAATTCGCCTTTTTCGCCCCTAAGTTGAGTGCAGCAATGGCATTGGCACTTAAAGAGCCAAAACTCATTGCAGAAATATTTAAATAGGAGGCTTGATAAGGCTGGCTACAGTCAGCGCCACCAATAGTGATGCGCTTTGCTTCGTTGTTTATATGCTTAGGTGCGAGTGAGTGCCATAAACTGAGATAATTTTCTGCAAGTAAGTCGCGTTGTGTACCAAAAGCAACGGTATCACGAATATTCTTTGCTCGTTGATATACCAAGGTACGCTGTTCGCGGTTAAAAGGGCGCTCTTCAGTATCATTAGCTATAAAGTATTGCTGAATCTCTACACGGTATGATTCTAAAAAGTAACGTAGGTAGGCCACTACAGGATAGAGTTTGTTGAGGTTATGCTTACTATAATTGAGATCGTAATAACCTATTAAACTATAAGATATGGTGAACAATAAAAATAGGAGGGGTAAGACACTAGATGTTTGATTTAGCAGCAACAGTGCAGTGCCATTACCAACTGTTGTTATAAACCAATAGAATTTTTGCATTATGGTCATATCGCTTCCTTTCTTATTATGCTGTTATTCCATTACTTTCTCACTATATCGTTTAAAAAAGCAAGGGCAGCTCCTGTGTTTCTATGAAAATACATTTTAGGGGCAGATTAAAAATTATTTGTGAATAACTTAACTGTTTCATAAGTGCAACACTCTTACTTTTAACTTGTGTCGATTTCGATACAGATTGTTTGTGTTTAAATATAAACTTTCATTATTAATATAAATATCAATGGATTATGTATTTTCGTTTCTTGGCATAACTCTTGTAATTCATTACTTAACTATTCATAAATAAAATGTAGCACAGGCATGGACTTACAAAGAGAGAAAAAACAGACTCCGTTATGGCGAAAATATTGGTATGTGCTCCTTATTTTACTGCTTGGCTTTGCTACATATCAATTGAAAAACGTAATGGGAAATGCGTCATTTATTGTAAAACAAGATGAGTTGGTTACTGCAAAAGTAGAGCAAGGGCGTTTTCAAGTAAATGTTCGCGCTACGGGGGTTTTAAAACCAGTAAATATTCGCTGGGTATCTGCGCAAGTTGCTGGTCGTGTAGAGCAAGCTTATGTAAAGCCGGGTGCTTTAGTAAATAAAGGGCAATTATTAATTCAGCTTTCTAATCCTGAACTACATAGGGAACTCGAAAAGTCTCGCTGGGAATACGAAGCCAAAAAAGCTGAAAATCACGCTGCTTTTGTTACGCTTGAGTCTCAATTTCTTGATTTAAAAAATTCAGTGGTTGAAGCGAGTTATAGCTATCAAAGTAGCAAACTAAAGCTTGATGCTGAAACTCAACTAATTGAGCAAAAAAATGCCACAGTTTCGGCTCTCGATTATCAAAGAAGCCAATTAACCGTCAAACAAAAAAAGCAGTATTGGTTATCGCAACAACAAAAAGTAAAAAAAATGAGTGCTAATCTAATTGCCACGAAAAAGGCTCAGCAAGCGCGTTTAGGCTTGGTTGAAAATAACTACCAACGTATGAAAGATCAGGTATCGTCATTAGCGGTTAAAGCGACAACAAGTGGTGTTGTACAGAAAGTTTCTCTTGTTCTAGGTGAACAAATTCAAGTCGGGGGGAGCGTTGTACTTATCGCTGATCAAACGTCACTTTTCGCTGAGCTGCAAGTAGAAGAAATTAAGGTCGCAGACATATCCATTGGGCAAACTGTTGTTGTAGATACGAGAAGTAATACTATCTTTGGTGAGGTTCTTCGTATTGACCCTGCTGTGAATGCCGGCATGGTACAAATTGATGTGAAGCTTAACAGTGAGTTACCCAATGAAGCTCGCCCTGATTTAACCGTAGATGGTTTGATAGAAGTAAGCAATATTGCTGATGCGTTATATGTTCAACGCCCTGTTTTTGCGCCACGTTACAGTAATGCAGGCTTGTATAAAATTACCGATGATTATCAATTCGCGCAGAAACAAAAAGTGAAATTAGGGCAAAGTTCAGTCAATCAAATTCAAATTCTTTCTGGTTTACAAGTGGGCGATGAAATTATTATTTCTGACACTACCAGCTGGCAAGAGCATCAAGAAGTGATGATTAATTAATTCACTCAATAATTCAAATAATATAACTGACAATGAAACAGACAAAGCAAAAGGAATGAAAATGACAGCATTAATCAAATTAACAGGTATTAGTAAAACTTTTTTAACACAAGAAATAGAAACTCGTGCGATAGATAGCGTTAACCTCGAGATTAAAAAAGGGGAATATATTTCGTTAAGTGGTCAGTCTGGGTGTGGTAAGTCGACGCTATTGTCTTTACTGGGCTTATTAGACTCATCCACACACGGTCAATATCGGCTTGATGGTATTGATGTTTCGTCATTATCTCGCGATCAAAGGGCAAAAATACGCAGTGAACAAATTGGATTTGTATTTCAATCATTTAATTTGATTTCAGATTTAACCGTTTTTGAAAATGTGATGTTACCGTTAACTTATCAAAAAGGCTTAACTAAATCGATGGTTGAAACTAAAGTACAACAAGTGTTAGAAAAAGTTGAAATGTCGCATCGCAAAGATCATTTTCCTTCGCAGCTCTCTGGTGGACAACAACAACGTGTTGCAGTAGCACGTGCATTAGTTAACGATCCAGCTATCATTCTTGCTGATGAACCGACAGGTAATTTAGACTCAAAAAATGCTGAGGCGGTATTAACACTATTAGATAAACTGCATCAAGAAGGCTCAACTATTTGCATGGTGACACATGATCCTGCATCGGCAAAACGAGCAGAGCGTTGCTTAGAAATGTTCGATGGTCGATTAATTGCAGACAATCCCAATATTAAAAACAATGCGACAGTAATGTCTACACCTGAATTAGCAGTAGGATAGGGGCAAATTATGTCTACATTTATTGATATAAAATACGCCTTTAGATTACTGTTTAAATCGCCTAAATTTACCGCTATGACTTTAGCTGTACTTATTGGTGGTCTTTCTATTAGTTTATTCACTTTCTCATTTTTGTATTCAGCCATGTACAAAGATATCCCTTTGCCACATGGCGACACCATGTTATCGGTAAATGCCGAGTTTAATGGTGAATTTCAATTACTCAACTCTTATGAATTTTCTGTCATTAAAGCGCAGCAAACCGTACTGAGCGAGTTTGGGATTTATGATAAAAATGATTTTCGATTATCGTTTGACGATAGCGGAAAAAACGTTTTTGGTAGCTATGTTGATGAAGGATTTTTTACTTTCAGTAGCACTAAGGCAATACAAGGAAGAACGCTGCAAAAATCTGATATGGCAGCTAATGCAGCTCCTGTTGCTGTTATCAGTTATCAACTTTGGAAAAATGATTATTCATCTAAAAATATCATAGGCATGACTATTATAATTAATGACATAGTAACCGAAATTGTTGGTGTTATGCCGCAAGGGTATAGATTCCCTGGCTCTAGTCAGCTTTGGTTACCTATGAAGTCAGCGATGATAAAAACCTCAGCGACAAACCCGGATATTGTCTACCTTTATGGGCGGGTTAAACAGGGTATTAGTAAAACTAGGGCTGAGAAAGTATTGAGTCAGCAGCTCAATACCCTATATCAACAAAGTGCTATTCAATATAATTTAGATAAGGGGAATATGTCGGTTCAGCTATTAAGCTTTCCTTTCGCACAAATGGGTGGACAAGGCACTATAATATTCACCTTTTTAAATGTAATGGCAGGCATGATTCTTTTACTTGCTTGTATAAATGTAGGCAATCTTCTGCTTGCTCGTGCAATTGAGCGTCAAAAAGAAACAGCGATACGAGCCGCTTTAGGTGCATCAAACAAGCGATTAGTGACCCAACTAATGTGGGAAGGAATCATTATTACTGTGCTAGGTGGTGTATTGTCAGTATTATTAGTCGGTGCTGCTTTGCATTATACAGATATTATTCTTCACTCGTGGAATAGTTCAACTCTCGTCTTTTGGTGGCGATGGGATATGGACAAAGAAACGTTGTTAATGGCTGTAGGCTTCACTTTCGTAACTATTATTTTGTCATCATTTCTACCAGCTTGGCGATCAGCGAACCAAGATATTAATACGACATTACGAGATGGTACTCGTGGTGCCCAAGGTAAAAAGGCAGGCCGTCTCTCAAAGTTTTTAGTCACTACTCAAGTATTTCTTGTGGCGATATTAATGCTCGTTGGTTCAATGTCGGGTTATATTTCATATAAATTTGTGAACTTAGAAATGGGGGATAATTATAGCAATGTCATGACAGCACGCATTAGCTTGCCAGAGAATAAATACCCAGAACCACAGCAAAAAATTGCTTTTTATCAAACCTTAATGACCGATATTAAAAACCATCCAAGAGTTGTCGATGTGGTAACGAACAACTGGTTAGGAAATTTCACTCTGACTATAGATAATGTTGACTATACCGATGAAAATAGCAAGCCTACTGTCGACACGGTAAGTGTAATGGGAACAACGGATACCGTTGGTATTGATTTGGTTGATGGGCGTTTTTTTGATCACCAAGATAAAGAAGGAAACCGTAAAGTTGCTATCATCAGTCAGTCAATGGCAAGTAGGTACTGGCCAGGGGAGCCGGTGATTGGGAAAAGCTTTGAGCTTAAGATTAATGAAAACAACGAAAAGCTATTCATTGTTGGGGTAGTAACAAACCGGATGAACCCAGCTACAATGCTCGGTAAGCTCGATAGTGCTGATGAGGTTTATATTTCGTCTTTACAGTTTATGACAGCTGGCCAAGTTTTGTATTACCGTATTGCAGGCGCTCTCACTAATACAGAAGAAATATTTTATCAGGCTTTGTATAAAACTGACCGAACTATTGACTTGTTTTACGCGGTACAGCCAGCGGAAAAGAATAGAGGAATGATGCGTGATGTCATGCAGCTAACATCAAACATTACCTTTTCCACGGGGTTCTTTGCCCTAATGTTAGCGCTTGTCGGTATCTATGGTTTAACTGCTAACTCAGTTGCACAACGTACTCATGAAGTCGGTATTAGACGAGCGGTAGGTGCTACCGATAAAAGCATTGTGACTATGTTTTTAAAACAAGGAGCTAAGCAGTTAATTATAGGGCTCGGTTTAGCCTTAGTTATATTTGTCTTAATGGCCTTTGCTTTTAACAGTATATCGGAAGGGATCTTTCCTACTTATTTATACATAGTACTTGCGGTTATCGTTGTTGTTTGTTTGTCGGTTATTGTTATGTTAGCTATTTATGCACCAACAAGGCGTGCGGTACAAATGGAACCAAGTTCAGCTTTACGTTACGAATAGGTTGATATTATTAGTTAAGTATTAAGTAAAAACTATCGCTCTAAAGGTTAGGGCGATATACTCATTTCAATCTATGGTGTTAATTATAATCCTGTGAAAAATAAAAAAATCTTAATAGCTGACGATGACTTTAATATTATTGCTAGCTTAAAATATATGCTTTCGGAAGAAAATTTCGATATTCTGGCGATGACTACTCCTGAAGCCGTTTTAGAAAACCTCAAGCGTGAAAGTGTCGATCTTGTGCTCATTGACATGAACTTCCAGCAAGATACTACTTCTGGTAGTGAAGGTTTACAACTGGTTGCCGCTATTCAGCAGCTTGACGATACCTTACCTATTATCGTGATGACCGGCTGGGCAACAATTGATATCGCGGTTGATGCGATGCGTGCGGGGGCTAAAGATTTTATTCAGAAGCCCTGGAATAATGAGCGAATGCTCAGCGCAATTAATACCCAATTAAAATTAGTCAGTATTGATAAAAAATGTAAACGATTAAACCAAGAAAATAAATTACTTCGTGCACAAGCACTCCCTGAGAGTAGCGGCATTATTGCTCAATCACCTGCTATGAAATCCTTATTATCTTCTTTAGAAGAGTTAGCCAAAAGTGACATGAGTATTTTATTAACGGGCGATAATGGATCCGGTAAAAGCATGTTAGCGGCGTATGTACATCAGTGCTCTGCAAGAGCAGATAACTCATTTGTACCAGTTAATATGGGCGCTATTCCTGAAAGCTTATTTGAAAGTGAAATGTTCGGCCACATGAAAGGAGCATTCACTGATGCAAAAGAAAATCGCATTGGTCGTTTTGAAATGGCAGAGCAGGGAACCTTGTTTTTAGATGAGCTCGCTAATATTCCACTGGCTCAGCAAGCTAAGTTGTTACGAGTTTTAGAAGAAAGAAAGTTTGAAGTTGTCGGTAGTAGTAAATCACTCAACGCTGACGTACGTATTATATCGGCAACCAATTGTGATTTACCCAAAGCTATTAATGAGCAAGCCTTCCGCCAAGATTTATATTATCGTTTAAATACTATTGAGTTAAGAGTGCCTTCATTACGTGATCGCATTGAAGATATTGAACCGCTTTCGAACCACTTTTTACAGAAATTTGCTGCTAAGTATAACCTTATCGCACCAGAGTTATCTGGTGAAGCTGTTGATAAGCTTAAGCAGTACTCTTGGCCAGGTAATATCAGAGAGTTAAGTCATTTAATGGAGAAACTGCTGTTTACCTGTAAAAAAACAATGATAAGCTCACGTGATCTATTGTTAGAAAACATTTTGTCCACTACCAATGCTGAAGAGTTCAATATGACTGAAAGTTCAACTCAAAATGCGTCATTATCTTTAGACGAAATTGAAAAGTTGGCATTAATAAATCGATTGAAATATCACCGAGGTAATGCTACTGAAACAGCAAAGTCTTTAGGGTTAAGCCGCAGTGGTTTTTATCGTCGCATGAGCAAGTATGGCCTTGATTAAAAAACAAAAAAAGCAAAGCGATGATCATAGTTTACTGGCTTTGGTACTATGTTTACCATGTTTATTGATCACGACACTCTCCCTAGTAGTTGCGAATGTTTCTGCTTATTTAATTGCTTTTATCATTATTGTTTTAACACTGATTGCCATTTTTACAGTCGTGATTTCCAAGCAAAAATCACAACAGCAAATTAGAACACTGGCGAATATAATTGAGTCGATGATCGATGGCGATTATAGTTTACGTGGTCGAGAACAAAATAATCATGCCTATCAAGAATTATTAACGTTAGTTAATAATCTTTCAGATACATTAGCACTAAGTAAAATTGAAGCGAAAGAAAGCCGACAGTTGCTTGATCGTATCATGCAGCAAATGGATGCAATGGTATTAGCCGTTGATGAAAGCGGTCGTATTGTCATGGCTAATGATTCTGCACAAAAGTTATTACTTATTGATATGTCACAACAGGCTAACCTTTTTCTTAGCGACTTAGTTATTGGCAAAGTTATTAGTTCAGCAGAAAGCGGAATTATCAACTTTGAACAACCGCAACTTAAAGGTGAGCATTTCCTTTTTAAAGAGTACTTTTTAAGTGAAGGCAAACAGCATCAACTATTTTTGATCACCTCGGCTCAACGATTGTTATTAGAAAAAGAGCGTAAGTCATGGCAAAGTTTATTACGGGTTTTAAGCCACGAAATGAACAACTCGCTAACACCAATTAGCAGTATTAGTCAGTCGATAACACAAAAGCTAAAAAATAAAGATAAAGCATTAAATCGCGATTCATTATTAATGGGAGTTGAAATTATTAATGAACGGTCAAGTTCATTGAGTAGTTTTATCGCCAGTTATAGTCAACTTTCACACTTACCTGAGCCAAATAAAAGTGCCTTTTCTTTAAAGGGCCTTATTCAGAGTTGTGCTGCACTCTTCAGTGATTGTCAGCTTGTTTTTACGAAAGAGTCTATTGAGCTTAATAATTTGACCATCAATGCTGATAAAGCACAGCTTGAACAAGTTTTCATAAATATCTTTAAAAATGCACAAGAAGCAATGCAAATCATAGATAATGATAAAGCAAAGATTATTGATATTTTTTGTCAGATAGATGATAAATACTTTCAGATTCATATTTGCGATTCAGGTACAGGCATCGCCAATGAAGAAAATTTATTTGTCCCTTTCTATAGCACTAAACCGCAGGGAAGTGGCATTGGTTTGGCATTGTGCAAACAAATATTATTTAATCACGGTGGATCATTAGCATTGGCTAATAGGAAAGAGCTACAGGGCGCTGAAGCTATTATTTCACTACCCAAATATTAAAGGCGCTTTTGTTTTATAAGATTTAGGCATGCATTAATAAATAACACTCTTTAATCGATACACTGTGTCTTAAAATATTATCGGGTGGCGACAATATTTTGCTGAATACTATATAGCTTATGTTTGTATAGTTTTCTTTCATCAAGTTCATAGGTCCACTCTAACGCTTTTATCAACATAGCTTGGGCTTCATCCAATTTTTGTTGTTCTGCATATATTCTATAAAGGCCCATATAAGCTTGATTTAAATAAGGAGCTTTTTTTAACGCTTTTTTAAAATAAACTTCGGCTTGCTTAGTTTTGCCTTTTTGTCTGGCAATAAAGGCTTCACCTAGCGAATGATAGGGATTGGGATCATCTAATTTATTCATTTGATTTTGCAAAACGGTTACTTCTTCCATTCTTTTTTGAGACTTAAGCAGCATAATATAATTGCTCAATAAGGATAAATCCGGTTTGCCTATCTTAAGGCCTTCTTTGTAAATTAATTCTGCAGTTTTTATGTCTCCTGCTCTTCGATGAATAACCGCTAATAAATTAATTATTGCAGTGTTATTACTGTCATATTGATAAGCAGTATTTGCGTATAAAAATGATTTAGCTAAGTTTTTATTAACTAATGCATCCGCGGCAATATTTTTATAATACATGGCTAGAAATGTTTTATAAGAATACTTTACTCCCTTGCGATTATCTTCGTTGGGGAAATAATCAATGACTATTCTTGGTGTTGAAAAGTAATAATAGTTTTCTTCAGGAACAAAAGTATCATCATAAATTATTGTTTGTACGTGTGACGACGATAAAATCACATCAGATTTTTTTGTGAAAATAGGTAGTGTATGAACGGTACGATAAGAAAAGTCAATGCCGATGAGCTTAGCGTAAGCTGTGGTTAATATTGCTAAACTCATACAGTTACCTTTATTAAGCCGCATTGCGGTCGAGGCGTTATATGTTTCGCCATAATAAGTAAAATTAGTAAGCTTCTCTTGAAGTATTTCACCGAGAGCTTGATGAGACTTTAGCCCTTTCGCAACTTTTTCGTTAAAGTCTGATAAAAACTTTCTCTGTTGTTCTGGCGTTAGTGAAAATAGAGCTTCTTCATTTAATGGCGTTATAGTTTCTTGGGTAAATAAAGTGTAATTAATAGGGATCTTAATAAGATGTGCTTTATTTTTTGTTGTCACTGAGCAGGCGGAAAAGGTAAATATTAATATAAAAGTTAGAACCGTTCTTATGCTGATCATGTATTATCCCTCTATGTCATTCTATAATAAACTTAGTTTTCTGCCATAATCTTTTCTACGAAACCTTGGGTAGTTAAGTTAACAGAAAAAAAAAGTTTATTAAAGGAATGTATATAAATTCTACTGTTTTAATAAAATGGCCTAAATAGCAACGATAAGTTTCGATGCTTATTGAAAATTATGATTGTAGAGAAGAAAATCTCGAACTCTGCAGTATAAGTGTGATAAAGCGCATTTTTGCAGATTAAATAAACAAAAAATCATCAATTTTTTTCCCTTTTGCTATAATTGATACAATTAATTGCAATGCTTTGATAAGCGCGTATGATTCGCGACTTTTCTACCTTATTCCTAGTAGCCATCTATGCCCGACTAGTAATAAGTCTCTATACGGAGTTTATAAAGTTTCATGAGAAAGTTGTTATCTTCCCCTGTTCAAATGCCTTTGTCAGATGCTGAAAATCAGGTTTATCAAAACGCCCTTAAATATATAACACCATTAAGCTTAAATTTAATGGCGGTTAAAGTGACACAGCGGCCAGACGATTTTTTGGGTTGGTGTCGTGAGTTGATCCGACTATGTCGTGAAGATCTCAATATGGATCTTTTAGAAGATACGCAAACTTTGCCACTTAAAAAATTGCAAGATACTCTTGAAGCTGGTTTCACTGTTGGCCAATTAAAAATGGCGAGAATTGCACCTTGGCCGATATTCGTTGGATTTATCGAGCAACAAAGTACCATGCATGCCTTAGATGAACGCTTGCGTTTACTAAGTTATATTGACGAAATTCGTCAAAAGCCGTTAGCCGACTTGCTTATTGAAGATCGTTTAGCTTTTGCGGGTAAGCATACTAACCAACACGACTACAGCCATTATGATTTTGATGTTGAATGGTTTGCAGGTACTAAAGGAGCAAAAGTTTTTCATAGCCTACTTGAACAGTCGCCAGAAAAATTCGATGCTGCATTAGCTCATATACCTTTAACTGGCAATGTAAGCTTGTCGGACTATCAAGGTTTTGTTAATAGCTTCCAACAAATCTTCACCGAATATACAGAAATAAAATCACAAGGTGAAAAAGCTCCTTTAGCAGTAGCAACACGTTTGTTAGCAATGCGTAGACCTGATCAATTTATTGCATTAAACAATAATAAAATTGATATTATCTGCCAAGGTTTGTCTATTGTTAAATTTAAAAATAGCGATTTTTCATCCTACTGGCATGACATGATTGGCACTTTGCGTACTTTCGCATGGTGGCATCAGACTGATCCTGAACTTATTGCTGAAAATGAAGCTGAAGATATAGCTGAAAATGATGAAATTATCAGCCGTGAAAATCGTGAACATATTTTGTGGAAAAATCGTGCAGTACTCATTGATCTGTTTTTGTTTGCTGATGCAAATTTAGCATCGAACTCTAACTACATTCGTTTACGTGATAAAATGCTTAATAAAGCAGTGTCTAAATCAAAAGTAGCCCCTAAAAAGCGTAGTAAAGAATCAGCTGAAATGTTGGTAGACAAAGCATTAACCGCCGATGATTTACCTGAGTATTTATTAGGTAAACGTGATTCAATTGTTACTCAAGTAAAAGATGGTAAAAGTGTTGAGCAAGCTATTGGTTTAATGCGTGCCATTTTTGGTTAATTTATCTTCGTTGGTTTAATTGGTCAGTTTCAAATTAGCTCAATTCACAATTTCATTGAAATTAATTAAAGGCGTAATTTTTTGTTAGCTAAATTACGCCTTTTACCTTCTATCGACACAAACGTTTTAGCTTTGCTGCCTATGGAAAGGTATTCTTGCTATTAGCATATATTTCATTTTTACGATAAAAATGTAACCACTTGATTTTAATTATCATATGAAATTAGATATAAAAAAAACACAAATACTGAGACCAGTTAAATTTGTGTTTTTTGGAATTTGTAATTGTGAATATTTTATTTATTTTTTATAACTAGCAACAATATTATCCATTCTTTCATTCGCACTATCTACAGATGATTTTACAGTTTTAAGAGATTCATTGTTTGATTGTTGTTGTGTTTTTAATTCACCAACTTCTTCAGTTAATGCGTTAACTTTGTTTGTCAGCGTATCAACTTTCTGATTTAGGCTACTAACACTAGCCTCTAATGCTTCACTGTTAGCACAACCTGTTGCGGTAATAATAAGTGCGGCTAAAGCAATATTTTTAATTAACATAAAGATTCTCCTTATTTTTCATAATGTTCAGGTTTTAGCAAGTATGGCACAAAAAAATTAAGTTGTACCTAGCTAAAATGACGAGAAATATCTTTACTATTCGTTACTTAGTTGGATTTTTAATAATCTCTTCAACCTTAGAAACTAAAGTATCTATTTTTTTCTCAAGCTGTTTATTGTGTTCGAGTATTTCTTTATTTTGTTTACGCAGCTCTCTATTTTTTACATTAGTATTTGAAAAACCGAAAAAACGATTAATAAACTGTGCGCCAATAAAGCTCATTAAACCGACACCAATATAAAACATGCTCATAACAATAACTCTACCAGCAGTTGTTACAGGATAATAATCGCCAAAACCTATGGTACTAGAGCTCATTTGAAGTGCCCAAAATGCGTTGTTATACGTCGTAATATTGGCATTTGGATCTGATAACTCAAAGCTGAGTAATAGCTGAGCAGCACCCGCCATAATTAAGTAGAGAGTTACAACGGTTAATAATAAAATATATCGAGATTTGTAATTTTTTATACCAAATTCATCGATTGTATAGGGGGTAAGTGAATGTCTAATCATTATTATTCTTATATGTTGAAGTCATTAAATATTGTTACTTGTTTTTCTCGGTAACATGGTTAACTAAATCATCCATCAATTTTCGTTTAATTTCCAGTTGTTGTTCTGCATCTAGGTTATATTTTAACGCTAAAACTTCATAATCTGCAGGTGCTAAACTCACTGTCAAACGAGGGCGTTTCGGTCGTTTGTTCGTTGGAAGTCCTAAAATATCTCGAATTTGATCTGATGGACTTAACCCCGCTTGTAGCGCCTCAGTTCTAATAGCCAATTGAATTTTTTCATCCATATCAAAGGCTATTTGTACTGCTTTTACCGCTTTTACTGATGATTGCCATTTCTCAGGTAATTTTCTACTCACAAATTAGCTCCCTGGGTAAATATCAGTTATATCAGATGTGGGGCGATATAAAGTTATAAATACATCAGTATCACCATCTTGCCATACTTCTACATCAATACCTCGTGACTGCTCTTCGTCAAGTAAGGTGTATAGTTCAAATTGCTCACCTGCATCTTTACCTTCGTAGCTACTTAGACTCTCATTACGATTATCTTTACGATGAAAGTAGCCAACTTTTGCAAACGTATTTTGTTGGTATTGCTGGCTACTCCAGCCACTAGTTAAAGCAGTGTCAGTTTGTTTATTGAGAAATGCTTGACCAGGCTCATCAAAAATAGCTGCAAATTCGTCTAAATCAAATAACGATTCAACATCTTGATGTTGTATTTTAAGAGCAAATTTAAGGTAGGTTTGATCATCTTTTTCAATGGTTAAATAAAGCTCAAGATTATTTTCGCCTTGTAGAACCCACTCAGTTTGTGTATCTGTTTCAAACTCGTAGCAATTAATGGCAGATACTTGAAATTGTTGGGTGCGTAACGACTCAGGTAAGGCGAAACTATCGGTAAGCACAATAATATCTTTAATCTTTAATTCATCAGCAGAATTAACTTTGCGCTCATCTTCTTGCTTGTTAAAAATTCGTTTAAAAAAGCTCATATTCAGATCCCAAAAATCCGCCTAGTTGCTGGGAGGGAAACAACTAGGCGGTTAAAACGGTGCGAGTAATCAATACAGATTCACTCGCTTCTACAATTACTTTTGTTTAGCTTTCAAACGCTCTAATACTGAATTTGCATTGTTATCAGCAGCACCAATACCTGCTTCTTTCAATTGTGCTGCTAAAGAGTTATCAGCGGTATCAGATTCAAGTAATTCTGCAGCTTGCATTTGGTCATCAAATTTTTGCTGCTTAGCTTTAATACGTTCTAAAGAATCTTTTGCATTTAATAACTTAGAGTTGCTTGATGAAAAGTTATCAGTAATTGCTGAAGTTGCTTTTTGAACACTCTCAGTGGTTTTAACCATTGAAAGTTGACGTTTATATTCACCAACCTGACGTTCACTTTTCTTCACTAATTCTTTTAGGCGATTCGCGCTACCAGAAAAACTATCTAATGCTTGTTGTTGAGTTGATAAATCACTTTCTAAAGTAGAAATCTTTTCTGCAACGGCAAGAGCTAATGTTTCATCACCCTTTTCAAGGGCTTGTACTGCATAACCTTCATGCTCAGTCACTTCACGCTTTAAGCGGTCAACTTCACGACCAGCAGCCATTTGTTGGGCCATAACGCCTGTTAAGTCACGCTTTGCTTTGGTTAAGTGGTTTTCTGAATCACGAATTTCTTGTTCAAAAATACGGGTAGCGTTTGAGTCAACAATTGCTTCTCCAACTTCTGAAGCGCCACCTCGAATTGCGGTCATAATCTTTTTAAAAATACTCATAGTTCTTCCTTAGGGTGGTTAATTAAAGTAGGTAATCGCTCATGTCATCGATAATTTCCATGGCGTTGTTGTTTAAAACATCGAGTTCATGCTCGATGTCATGAAATGATGAATTGATAGATAGCGCGCCAAAAATCACATATTTGTCACCAATTTTTGAAAATGATGATAACGGCATAGGAATATTCATTTCTAACATACTTACGTGCATATCGTTGACTTTGTCAGCTTTAACTTCTTCTTCGCCCCATAAATAGGTAATACAAAGTATTTGGTCATCAGTAACTGAAACAAAAATGGGTAACTCTTCACGGTCGATAACAGAAACTTGTAAAACATCGACTTCACCAGAAATAGGCTGACAATCAAAAACTAATCCTGTTTCAGATTGGTCAGCTAAACTATTTAAGTGATCAGCAATTTTATGGATATTCATGTGATTCCTTATTTATGATTATATTTCTTCGTTAATAAACCTAAAAGTTCGGTGTAAATACCTCTTAGACATATTATGTCCTTGGGGTAAATTTAGCAGTTTGACATAATATGTCAAGGGGCAATTTGCATTAATTTAAATAAAATTACAATTATTGCAAATAAGCATTATTTAATCCTTGTTGATCGCGCCATGCCCTCTGATGTAATTGGTAAATACTATGGCTTCCTAAGTAATTAATGGGAACATCAGCTTTATGTCTATAAAAATCTTTCGAGAATTCGAAAGCATTAGTAATCATAGGCAAGGTTAGCCACTGATGCTCAACAGGAATACTTTCTAAGGCTTGCAACCGAGATAGAGGACTTGCACCACGCTTTGAAGCTATTGTCCAACCCCACTCGCCAAAGCTTGGTACGTTATCGTGGTATTGTTGAACATGGAGGAAATTTGCTGCAGCAACTGTTTTCCCGATGGAAATAAAGGCCTCTTTAGCATGGTAAGGGCTAGCTGATTGAATTGCTATTAAACCATCACCTGCCAGTAATTGTTTCAAACGAGCATAAAAATTTACTGAATATAGCTTATTTAAATCAGGATGACTTGGATCGGGTAAATCAACAATTATACTGTCAAAGGTTTGTTGTTGCTTCAATAAATTGTCGATCGCTAAAAAAGCATCTTCATTAACAATCTTTACTCTTGGATCTAATAAACTTTTTTGAGTTAAAGTATTTAGCTGAGTAGCCAAGGAGGCTTTTAATTTTTTTTCAGGCTCGGCAAATATCGCCATTAACTCTTTATCTAAGTCTATTAATGTGACACTTTTAGGTGACCATTGCAGCACATCACGTAACGCTAATCCGTCGCCGCCACCAATAATTAAGATATTATCGTTTCTTGCTGATCCTGCCATTACGGGGCTAACTAAATAACTATGATAAATAAATTCATCGACAGATGAAAATTGTAATCGACCATTTAAATAAAAGTTAATAACACTTGGTTGTGAACTCCCCATGTGCCTTTGAGTGAATGTCAATTGCTGGTAACGTGTTTTATCGGTGTAAACCACTTTATCTAAATATAACAAGTTACTCATTTGGTTTAACCAACCATTACCTGATTGATAGATGATGCCAATAGCGATTAATAACAATATATGAAATGATACTAAAGTTTTTCGCCAACTAAGTTTCTGCCAAAAATGAAAAATAAAAATACTACCAACAATTAGGTTTAACGCTGCTGTTAATGCGCTGGCTTTACTGATATCAATTGATAGTAAAAATATGACCCAAACTGCAGCACCAATACCTGCGCCAACATAATCTGCGCCATAAATAGTACCGAGGTTATTTTTTAAATGCTTTTGATGAATAGTCTCTCGAATTCGAGCTATTAAAGGAATTTCCATACCAATGAAAAAACCTAATAATAAACCGAAAAAGTAGGGACTATTAAAAGCTAATTGGGAAAGTTGTTTGAAAAACCCGCCCTGAGGAATTGAGTCAGGTGGCATACCAAAAGTATCAGCTAGGACTTGCGGGAATGTTTGCGTTAACGCGATTAAACCGCCAATAATCAAAATGGAGCTACAGCCTAAAAAAGCAATGGTGAGCTCTAGCCAAACAAACCCCTTAAATGCGCACTTTATACCTCTTGCAGCAAAAGCGCCTAAGCCCATCGCAACGATCATTAACCCAATCATGGCGTATATAGTACTTTCCATCGCACCTAGTACACGCCCAGCATAATGAGATAATAAATACTCGTAAATCAATCCACAACCAGCTAAAACTGCCATGGTTAAAATAAGGAGTACGTCGTTCCAAAATAATTGTTTTCTTGTTGTCATTTAGTGAATAGTTCCTTCACATCCAATGAACGTGTGATAACGAACATTATGAACATAAAAAAAGCTTTAAGGGTTGTAGCCCTTAAAGCTTGAAAGATAAATTATAGGTGAAATTATGCCATTAATGCGGCAAGAATAAGGGCGATTGAGATGCTGGTTGCCATTTCAACACAAGCTACACCAATATTTTGTTGTTGGTCCACTTCTTCAACTAAGTTAATGCCCCAAAGTACAATGCGTTTTGCAACGGCCGTTAAAATGGCAACTAATAATGTCATCACTATGGCAAAAACGAACCAAGCAATTAAGTTGTTTAACAGCGTTTCAGGTGAATAAGTAATAAAGTGGCTTGCGGCTGTTACTGCTAAGGCCGTACTGATTAGTTGGCCTGTATAACGAATGGCAATTGCTGTCTGTCCTTGAGAAAAAGCTTCTTGCAAGCAGTTGCCTTGATTATTTTTAGCATATTGGCGTTCTTTTAAACGTGTCACTAATAATAAAATAGCCTGAGAAATAATAAAACCGGCAATAATAGCAATGAAAGTATCAACATCTAATCCATGCACCCAAAGTAAAACAGCACGAATAATTATGGCTGTAGCAATAGCACCAGCTGCATCTACAATACCAATCGTTAGATTTTGCTTTAAAATTTCTTCTGTTTTATCGATATGTTGCAACGATAATTTATCGTGAATAAAACGGCCAACTTTTATCAATATCAGTCCTAGAGTACCGTAGGCGAACATGCCGATCATTTCCATGGTATAACTTGGAGCATTTTCGCCACTTATCGCACCTGTTAGCACTATTCCTAATGCTGCAATAGAACCTGCGACACTTATACCAAAGGCAAAGTTATCTTTTTGAGCTAACTCTTCAGTTGAATTAACTTTAGCTGATAACCCAGAGATAAAGCGCATTGCACCAAGTAGTAAAATAGCGATAGAGATATCAATGGCTAAATATATTAATAGGTCTAGATTTAATGCGGTAATTTCAAAAAATGTATTCATGTTAATTCCTATATCCTACTCGTTATTTGCCGCGTCTAAAGCTGCGAGATGTGGTACTTTTACTGTTTCTAAAGCTTGAGCTCTTGGAGTAGCTAGATTTTTTTGCGTATGAACTTTTACTGGTACTTTTTGTGCTGAAGCGTTTTGCGCTCGTTTGTGCTGTACTACTTTGTCTAGAAAGACTAGATGAGCCTGTTCTGCTTTTACTATATGTACTGTTGTATTTTTGACCGCGGCTTTGAAATGATTTCTTGGTACGCGTATCTAAATCATTTTGTTTTTTTAATTGCGACGGAGAACTATAACGAGTTCGGCCATAATCATTGTAATAACTGTAGTTCCTTGAACGTCCCCAGTCATTATACGAAGTACGACGTGAACCAAATACATCCCCCATCATAGAATACATGCCATACCATGCCCAAAAAGACATACCATTACTGCCAGTATTCCAACTGCCATAACTTGGGTTACCAATTAATTGTTCCCCTGTACCGAAGTCTTGGGCATTATTTGCCTGTTTACTTTGTGATTTTGACAGAGAGTTAACTCGCGGTAAGACGCCGTCAGACATATCAGCAAGTACATTTAATGGATCACTTAATGCGTCAGAATATAGTACGGGATCAGCAGCAAGATAAATATTAACAAGTTCATTAAAAATATCTTGCTTGCTAGCAAACATACTGGGTTGGTTTTTAACGGTCGCCAACCGGTCAAGTAACGACTTATACATCGGCCCTTCGGTCGTGGCATCTTTTTTAAATTCGTTAATTAATTGGGTAAGTTCTGGCTTTTGTTGCTTTAGCTTGTCAGCGTATTGTTTGATTAAATTGGCATTCTTTACTTGGCCATTGCTTAGAGCATCAGCTAGTTGTTGAATACGAACTTCAGTAATAGGAGTTTGTTGATTGATCTTTTCTTCATAGGGATCGGAGCAACCGACTAAGAAAATAATCATGCTAAATAAAGCGTATTTGATCTGCTGCATTCCTGCCATAGTGTCCTCAAAAATGCTATGGTTAACAAATACTCAAGTTAATTGAGTATGCATTTGTTATGTTTGATAACACGCTATTAATATCATCAAAGACATAATATGTCTATTGATTCGTGTATTCTTATTGTAATTAATTGATTCCTTTTTTTGACCAGAACGCAACTAGCTAAAATGAAAAAAAATACAAATCTGCCAGAGATACTAATCCAACAACAACAGAAAAGTTGCCAGTTGTTCAATGAACGATACCCAAATGCGGCTTCGTGTTTATCTGCAAAGCAACTAACTGATTTCGAAAGTTCGTTAATGGTTAGTGATTTTGTTTTAAACAGTGCTTTACAGTGCCCTGAAACGGTTGTTTCTCTTTTCTCTAATGAACGTGTCTATAAAATTGAAAAGCCCAATTATCAGCAAATGCTTGCCCGTTTATTAGAAAATTGTGAAAGCGAAGAGCAGTTGCATAAAATATTACGGCAATTTAGATTACAAGAGATGGTTAACATCGCTGTCGGAGATTTGTTATTTGAACTTGAGTTAACTGTGTCGCTAGAGCGCCTGTCAGAACTCGCTGATCAACTGATTTTAGCTGCACTAAATTGGCTGACGTTATTTTGTCGTGGAAAATGGGGAACACCTAAGAATAAATCTGGTGAAGTTCAGCAACTGCTTGTTTATGGCATGGGAAAGTTAGGTGGCAGAGAGTTAAATTTTTCTTCTGATATCGATCTAATTTTTACTTACCCAGAAATGGGAGAAACAGAAAGTGCCAGACGAAGCCTTGATAATCAGCAGTTTTTTATTCGATTAGCGCAAAAGCTTATTGCGGCTCTACATCAAAAAACAGCGGACGGTTTTGTTTATCGAGTTGATATGAGATTGCGTCCTTTTGGTGAAAGTGGGCCGTTAGTACTTACTTTTAACGCTATGGAAGATTATTACCAAGAGCAAGGTCGTGATTGGGAACGTTATGCAATGCTTAAGGCTCGATTAATTGGTCAAGGGAAGTATCATGATCAACTATCAACTATGTTGCGGCCTTTCGTTTATCGTCGTTATATTGATTTTAGTGTTATAGATAGTTTGCGCCGTATGAAAATGATGATTGCTCAGGAAGTTAGACGCAAACAATTAAAAAACAATATCAAATTAGGTGCTGGTGGTATTCGAGAAGTTGAATTTATTGTGCAAGTTTTTCAACTAGTTCGTGGTGGTCGAGTGAAAGAGTTGCAACACCGACGTTTACTAACTGTATTACCTATCTTAGTTGAGAAAGATGAAATCAGCACCGAAAGTGAAATGGTGCTCACTACAGCTTATTGTTTTTTGCGGCGTGTAGAAAATATTATACAGGCATTGGGCGATCAGCAAACACAAACATTGCCTGATAATGAATTAGATCAAGCACGGTTATTGTGGGCGCTTAACCATGAAAATTGTGCATCTTGGTCTGAGTTTCTTCATTATTTAGCTCTGCAAATGAGTGGTGTTCATCAAGAGTTTTGTGCCCTTATTGGTGAGGATAGCCCTAATCATCAAGCTAAAGATCAACATTGGACTACTTTATGGGATAGTGACTGGCCTGATGAAGAGGGGACTGCTTGGATAGCTCAAGTAAGTGTATTTGTTGATGTAAACAAAATATGGAAATTACTGGTTGAATTTAAAGCTGAAATGAAAAAACGCAGCATTGGAAACCGTGGTCGAGCAGTACTCGACAAGCTAGTACCAGTATTAATGTGGCATATTCAGCAAGAACATAGTGATCACATAACGTTAGAGCGTGTGTTAATCATTTTCAATAAAATATCGACGCGTACCGCTTATATCGAATTACTTTTCGAAAATGAAGGTGCTTTAAAACACCTAATTAAATTATGTCGTCAAAGTAGCTGGGTTGCTGAACATATTGCTAAATATCCTATTTTATTAGACGAACTTATTGATCCAACTTTATTGAATAATCCCCCTGAATTAAGCAGTTATACAGCTGATTTAAGACAGGCTATGCTACGTATTCCTGAAGATGATCAAGAAGCACAAATGGACAGATTACGACAATTTAAACAAGCGCAGCACCTACGCATTGCTGCCGCTGATATTTGTGAAATATTGCCAGTAACTAAAGTGAGTGATCACCTCACCGCTTTAGCTGAAACAATTATTCATGAAGTTATTCATTTGGCATGGCAACAAATGTCAGAACGTTTTGGTGTACCTGAATCTACCGTAGGACAAGAACATAAAGGCTTTGCCGCTATAGGTTATGGGAAAATGGGCGGAATAGAACTTGGCTATAGTTCCGATTTAGATTTGGTTTTTGTTCATAATAGTCAAAATGATGAAGTTACAACAGGTACAAAGCAGATCCCTGCATCACAATTTTATATGAAATTAGCCCAACGTATAATGCATATTTTTAATACCCGTATGGCGAGCGGAATTTTATATGAGTTGGATATGCGATTAAGACCATCTGGGAATTCTGGTTTGTTAGTCGTGCATATTGATAGTTTCGAGCAATATCAGCAAGAAGAGGCTTGGACATGGGAACATCAAGCATTAGTACGAACGCGCATGGTATATGGCCATCAAGCATTAGCAAGTAAGTTTAGCGCTATTAGAAAAGCGATTATTACAAAAACTCGTGAGCGAAGTCAGGTTCGTGCTGATGTTTTAGCTATGCGTGAAAAAATGCGTTTACATTTAGATAAATCGACTACGGATAATGCGGATATCAAGCAAGGGCAAGGTGGTTTAGTCGATATTGAGTTTTTAGTGCAATTTTTAGTCTTAAGTGAAAGTGCTAGGCATAACGAACTTTGTCAATATTCTGATAACCTCCGCTTGCTTAAGCAACTAAAGCTTTGCGGTATTATAAATAAGGAACAACAAGAGCAACTTGTTCAGTGCTATTGTAGTCTACGTGATTTTGGTCATCACGCGACATTAAAAAATGAGCAGCAATTATTAAGTAAGTTTGATTTTGAAGACTTAGCGGTAAAAGTGAAGGATATTTGCCAAACTATCTATCAGTAACATTAAAGCACATAATTGAAGGCTGTTTATCTTCTCCGGTTTTTTACCGGTAATAAAATACATTCTTCATCTAGGTAGGGGATTGGTAAATCAATTAATACCAGTGCACGTTGTTGATTACAGAAATAAACGTTAATGCCTTCAGAGAAATGCCCTTCAACTGCTTTACCGACTTGATAGGCCGTTCTAATAATCTCTTTATTTATGCGAAAAGGGTCTTTAACAACAAAATCACGATTTAACCACCAGATAACTTCTAACCCTTCGCTATTGGCATATTCAGATAATTTTTGGAAAAGTGTTTCACCTAAACGAAAAGGGTAGTTTTCATTACTACCACGCCAGCTTTTACGTAAAGGACGGGTTACCATGCGACGAGCTTCTAGTAATTTAACAATGTCTCCTTTAGGCTCGGGTAGATAAACAATGTTATTACGAATTTTAGGTCCTTTAGTATTATCATCGCCATGTAAGTTGGCATAAAAGCGAGACAACCCGTCGGCTGCAGCATTTTTAGTTTTCTTTATGGTTTTCGCAGGGGATTTTTTAATTTGAGCTTTATCTGAAGGATCAATCGCTACCACTTCTTCAGGCTTAGTTATTTCTTTTTCGGTATCAGTAAACAATAACGCTTGGTTATCAATTAGAAGAAAGGCTAAGGCAATTAAGACTGAGCCGAAAATAATGTTACGTATCCAAAAACTCATAGACTATATCTTTACTGTAATTTCAGTATGGTTTCACTGGTATAAGTATACACCATACTGAAAAGACAATATTTATACAATACTGCCTACTTATAAAGAGAAGGATCATCTTCATTTGGGCGAGTTTTAAAGCGACGATGAAGCCACATATATTGTTCAGGTTTGAACAAAATAGCTTTCTCTAATTCTTGATTGATGCGTATAACGTCCGCCTCGTCATCACCCGTAGGGAAGTTTTCTATCATAGGTTTCACTTCTAGGGTATAACCACTGCCATCATCGTTCCTAGTAGGTATAAGAATGTGGTTTTGAACATTTTTTTGTCGAGCGAAAATTAATGTGCCTGTGGTGGTTGCTGCATCTGGAACGGCAAAAAATGGCACGAATAAACTACGATTTCGGCCATAATCTTGATCGGGTAAATAAACACAAACCTCTTTATCACGTAGTGCCTTCATTAACCCCTTAACGTCACGTTTTCCTAGCATATATTTATTAGAACGACCTCGTCCTCTAAACTGAAAGAACT
>Ga0209291_1000198_pt1 | contig 59205 bp, 57 predicted proteins | sample GOMGulsemesocosm_FD_184633 | JGI IMG/M metagenome (GOLD analysis project Ga0209291, IMG submission 184633) | Methane-oxidizing microbial communities from mesocosms in the Gulf of Mexico - GOM9B Gulf of Mexico (SPAdes) (version 2) | ecosystem: Environmental > Aquatic > Marine > Cold seeps... | reverse complement strand
CCCATCGCTAAAAAAGCAGAAAAGCTATCAAATTGCATGTTACTTGTCCTCGATAAATAATTTTTTCACCCAAGGTCTGTGCGACTCACGGGTAATTAACTCATTTCTAAAGCGCATCAAGGTCAAGGTTCCAAACAGTAAACCAAAGCCTAATAAGTTAATAAGTAATGGCCACAACATATCAGTATCCATCGACGGTTTATCGAATTTACTAATAGTGGCTTTTTGATGTAGGGTGTTCCACCATTCAACAGAGTAATGAATGATAGGTAAGTTAATCACGCCAACTAAGGCAAGGATACCCGCAGCACGACCAGCTAATAATTTGTCGCTAAATGCACCATAAATTGCAATAACGCCAAGGTATAAGAATAATAGAATAAGTTCAGATGTTAAACGCGCATCCCATACCCACCAAGCACCCCACATAGGTTTCCCCCATACAGCGCCAGTGAATAATGCTATAGCTGTAAATACCGCACCAATCGGTGCTATCGCAGCAACAGCCATATCTGCCATTTTTAATTGCCATACCAAGCCAATAAAAGCAGCAATGGCCATACTTAAGTATGCACCCATTGATAATGAGGCAGCTGGTACATGCAGATAAATAATACGGAAACTATCGCCTTGTTGATAATCAGCGGGCGCGAATGCAAAACCCCAAATCATTCCAATTGTCAGTGATATAGCACTAAATAGTGCAAACCAAGGCAACATTTTACCAGCTAAGTTATAACTTTTTTCTGGTTTCGCATAAGGATGGAGCCATTTCCACATATTAAACTCTCTACATTAATGACGGCCCAATTATATGAACCTATACAGTGATTGAAACTAACTTTACTTATCTTTAACTAACAATTTAACTCAAACTAACCCGTAATGACGCCGCTATTGCAAACGGTGATAAAGTAACTGATGCAACAAGCATCGCCCCTAAAATCGCCACAGGTCCAGAATAAGATACGCCAAAACTCGCCGCATCAATGGCACTGGTTGCAAAAATCAATACCGGAATAAATAACGGTAAAATAAGCAAACTCAGTAATACCCCACCTTTACGTAAACCGACCGTCAACGCCACGCCAATCGCACCAACAAAACTCAGCACTGGCGTACCGAGCAACAAGGTAATAAAAGTAGCCATGAAGGTATTCGCATCTAATGACAAAAACACTGCCAACAAAGGCGATACAAATAATATAGGTAAGCCAGTCAGTAACCAATGTGCAACCACTTTTGCCGACACAATGACACCTAACGGGGTCTCCGTTAGCATCAACTGCTCTAATGAACCATCGAGGAAGTCATCTCGAAATAAACGTTCCATCGACAATAGCGCCGATAATAATGCCGCGACCCAGATAACGCCAGGGGCAATACGCAATAATAAGTTTGGCTCAGGGCCTATTCCTAGCGGAAAAAGGGTAATCACAATAATAAAGAACCAGAGTGGATTTAAAATATCTGATTTACGACGAAAAGCCGTGATCAATTCACGCTTTATCACCTGTATAAAAACAGCAAACATATTAATACTCAGTTAAGTGGTGACGGGTTAAGGTGATCTTACGTAAACGTCCCGCAGAAAATTGTAAATCTTGGTGTGTTGTCAGAATAACGCAGCCACCTTTATCGGCATGAGCTAAAAATAAACGCTCTAATACTTTCACGCCATTTTTATCAATAGCAGTAAAAGGTTCATCAAGGATCCACAACTTTTTATCCGACAGCCATAGGCGCGCTAAAGCAATACGACGTTGCTGTCCTGCTGAAAGGTGACACGCTAATTGATCTTCATAACCAGCAAGGCCGACTTGTGCAAGCGCTTCCCAAATTTTATCTTTGGCGACAGTTTTATGCATGGCATGGTAAAAAAATAGATTTTCGAATGCGGTCAGTTCAGCTTTTACTCCGGGTAAATGACCAAGGTAGAGTAAGTCTTGATGATAGCTCTCACGATCTTCTAAGGTATTGCTTTTCTGCCAAAGAATATGGCCATCTGCTGGCGATGAAAGTCCGGCTAATAAACGCAGTAAACTGGTTTTACCTACGCCATTCGGGCCTTCTATTTGAATTATTTCACCACTAGAAGCGGTGAAACTAAGATCAGAAAACAACACATTATCTTCACGTATACAGCTTAACTTAACAACTTCCAACATACTTTTTTATTCTTTCAGCATCAACCTGAGCGAATATTAACATATTCCTGCTTTAAGCATAATTAAGCTATATCAATAACCGGTCAAATATAATCAATTAAAGCTACTTTTTATGGAAACTTAATAATAATTCGGCTTCTGCGCGTGGTAGTTCGCACTCACGCATGATTTCTTCAAGAGTCGCGCCAAGTTCAACAAGCTTCACTGCGCGCGTATAAAAACGGCTAGCAGGATCTTGCTGTTCGTGTGTAGTCATCTCTTCTTTCATTTCATCTTGCTGGTATTTAGTTTGCTGTAATTCCGAAGCCATGCCTTGAATTGCACCACCAAGATTAATATTTGAAGTACTTAACTCAATGATACGCTTTTGAAGAGAGTCTCTTGATTTAGATAAATCTTTAAGCAATAAATTATGCGTTGCCTGTAATTTGGTTAACTTACGAAGCAATAAAACGTAGCCAATAACCGCAGCAACAGCTGCTGTAAGCGCAACGCCTGACAAAATCAAAGCAAGCATATTGAGTCCTTCAATAAAATAGCAATTAAAAAAGCACTGTAACAATCATTACAGTGCTTTTCTAGATAGGAATAAGGAATTAAGCTTACATACCGCTTAATTCCTCCCATTCCTCATCACTTAAAAATTTATTCAAATCAACAAGGATGAGTAACTCACCGTCACGGTTCGATACACCTTGGATGAATTTAGCGCTTTCATCAGTACCTACATTAGGTGCCATATCGATTTCTGAAGAACGTAGATATACGACTTCAGCAACACCGTCAACGAGTATACCAATCACTTGTTTTTCAGCTTCGATGATGACAATACGTGAGTTTTCACTCACTTCTGATGGCATCAAACCAAAACGTACACGTGTATCAATCACAGTGACAACATTACCACGTAAATTAATAATACCAATCACATAGTTTGGTGCACCAGGCACTGGAGCAATTTCTGTATAGCGTAATACTTCTTGTACTTGCATTACGTTAATACCGTAGACTTCATTCTCTAACTTGAATGTAACCCATTGTAATACTTCATCTTCAGCTACATTTTCCACTAGGTTTCGAGACTGACTCATGTTTTATTTCCTTCTACTATTGCCCATGAATATTGATGCCATTATCCAGCAATTTAATCATTTCGGTTACGTGTAATAATACGCACATGCGGGATTTAACCATGCCAGCTAACCAAGGTCGACTACCAGGTGTACTTCGCCATTTAATATCATTACTGTTTAAAGTTTCAGTACCATGCAGGCTTTCGCAGCCTAGTACCCAATTCGACTGACTTAATTGGATCTGATATTTATAATCTATCTCGCCCATATTTTGCTCTGGCATAACCCATTGTGCAGTATCGACAACACTCAATTTCTGCTCTCGGTGCTGCATAAGACCTAAATACCAACCCGGTTTACCAAATAAGCTGTTTATTGTTTCGGTTTGATGAATACCACCAAGCTCGGTCAATGGCACCGCAAAAATAACACCTGCGACTTCAAAGAACAGCGCTTGAAAGTGCTCTTCTAACTCAATATTCTTCCATTGTTCAACAGGTTCAGATTCCTGTACTCGCTCAACGTCCGATCCTGACACACTTTCCGCATGATTATCTAGGATAGTATTACTTTCTGCAGGCTCAATGATTAGCGCTGTTTCACTAACGATAATATCTGTAGGTGTGATAGTTATCATAGTATCAGTGCTTTCAGTTTCAACATCAACATCAACATCAGGAACAGTCTGTATTACTGTCGCATCGACATTATCTAATACCGATAAATCAATATCCGCCAAGTCAATATCAATGACAGAGCCTAACAACTGATCTAAATCGCTTAATGACCCCGAACCATCTGGTTCAGGTATTTTAAAGTCACTTTTTATCGTTGGCTCAATTTCAGAAAATAAGGGTGCAAACACTTTCTGCGGATCTTTTGTTAACTCTTTTTTTAATGTGGGTTTGAGCACTACCGTTTGTTCTACAGCAGCCTTAGCATCCTGTGTTTTTTCAACAACAGGCTCAGATAGCATGGATGTAAAATAATCATCCAACGCAGAATGCTTTGCGTGCTTATCCATACATTCGGTCCTGTTCTGCCTCAATCAGTAAATCTTGTAGTAATGCGGCATAAGCTGCGACACCTCGGCTACTTCGAGTATACATAGATGGCGGCATATGTTTTAAGCTAGCATTTCTAAATTGTGTATCTACAGGGATCACAGCTCGCCAAACATTGCTGCTATAATTGTTCTGCAAGGTTTGTAACGATATCAACGATGCTTTAGTTCGCCGATCAAACATGGTGGGAATGACCGTATACTGAAATTTATTAGCACAACTACGCTGCATAATTTCAAAGGTTTTCACCATGCGGTCTAAGCCCTTTAATGCTAAGAACTCGGTCTGTACTGGCACTAAAATACGATCACAACTGGCGAGTGCATTCACCATCATCACGCCCAATACAGGCGGACAATCAATAAGTACAAAATCATAATCATCGGTAACTAAAGTAATAATATTCTTAAGAATAAGTCCCATACCATCACGATGCCCTAATGTTCTATCTAACGTGGCCAGTGACATTGTGGCAGGTAATAAATTAATGCCGCTATAAGGCGTTTCTATTATCGCATTATGAACCAGCTCTGCATCCAATTTGGCTGCGACAAAAAGGTCAAACAATCCGACAGTTAAATCATCACTATCATAATTTAGATAACTGGTTAATGATGCATGCGGATCCGTATCGATCAATAATACTCGCTGCCCCTGTTCTGCCAGTAAGCCTGCTAAAGAGATTGCAGTTGTCGTTTTACCAACACCACCTTTTTGATTAGCAACAGTCCAAACTTTCAACTTTACCCTACCTTGTCTGCATGTCGTTATCGACAGCCAACTTCAATATTAATACGCTCTGCAATTTGTTGCAGATTCACCTGTTCATCAGCTAAACCAGCGTTCACAATTGCTTGTGGCATACCATAAACAACACAAGACTGTGCATCTTGCGCCCATATCGTACTGCCTTTTTGTTTTAGTAATTTAGCACCATCACGTCCATCTGCGCCCATACCCGTGAGTACAATCGCTAATACTTTATCGTGATATGACTGAGCCGCAGAACCAAATGAAATATCAACACTCGGTTTATAATTAATCCCCGCAGGACTTTCCATTACTTTTAAAGTAAAACCACCCGCTTTGCTTTCAATCAGCACCTGCTTACCACCAGGCGCTAAATAGGCAACCCCAGGCTGTAAACGATCACCATGCTCAGCTTCTTTTACTTTAATTTGGCATAAGGTATTCAGTCGTGCAGCAAATGCAGCAGTAAAGGTAGCAGGCATATGTTGAATTAACAAAATAGGCAGAGGAAAATCACTGCGCAAAGGCGTTAATACATTTTGTAATGCCACAGGACCGCCGGTCGAAGCACCGATAGCCATTAAACTGTATTTTTTACCTGATGCACGTTTTCTTACACGGCTTGCAGTAACTGGCGTTCGAGCTTCAACTGCCGCGTTATCGACATGAGCAACATGCCTCACATTCACCGAATTCGCCGAATGTAATCGACTTGCATCAGCACTTTTACGCGGTAACGTTGCTGTATTAATACGATTATCAGCTGCGACTGTCGCGCTGCGAACTGCTGCCGGTGCTGTCGCTGGTGAAATACGCGGTGTTCTCAATAAACTTCTACGTTTACTAATTTCTTTAATGTTTTGTTGTAGTAATCGAACCGCTTCCGCTTTGTCTTTGGCTATATCTTCAAATTTTTTCGGTAAGAAGTTAGCCGCTCCCGCTTCTAATGCTGCAATCGTTGACTTAGCACCTTGATGTGTCAATGACGAAAACATTAAAATGGGTGTAGGTGTATCTTTCATGATCGCTTTAACAGCGGAAATACCATCAAGAACCGGCATTTCAATATCCATGGTGATCACGTCAGGACGTAAAGACTTCGCTTTAGTAATAGCCTCTTCACCATTTTTAGCAGTATCAATCACTTCCATTTCAGGATCTGCATTAATGATTTCACTTACTCTACGTCTGAAAAAACTGGAATCATCAACGACTAAAACTTTTATTTTCATCTAATCTATCTACTTCAATGTGTTTACTTCAATGTAAAAGCACACAGGGGTTTCCCCCTGCATCAACAAATTAGCGTTTTGCGTAATGATTTAAGAGACTTGGAATATCTAAAATCAGCGCAATACCACCATCACTGGTGATTGTGGCTCCCGCCATACCCGGCGTGCCTTGCAATAAGTTATCTAACGCTTTAATAACAACTTCTTCTTGCCCAATAAGGCTATCGACAACAAAGCCAACTTGCTTAATACCGAGCTGAACAATAACCACATGCCCTAATCCACGATTATTACGCGTAGTGGCTTGTGGGTCCATTTTAGTTAACCAATCCTGCAGATAAAATAATGGGATCGCTTTTTCTCTGACAATAATGGTCAATTGGTTATCGACTACATGGGTTTTATTTAAATCCAAGTGGAAGATTTCATTCACACTCGTCAATGGTAAAGCAAAGATTTGCTTACCCACCTCGACCATCAAGGTTGGTAAAATCGCCAGTGTTAACGGCACTTTAATTTCAATCGTTGTGCCAGTACCCAATTTTGAGTCGATCGAGATTGTACCATTAAGTTTACTGATACCCGTCTTAACCACATCCATACCAACACCACGACCAGAAATGTCTGATATCTGATCTTTGGTTGAGAAACCTGGAGCAAAAATAAGGTTGTATGCTTCGTTATCTGAGATCCTTGCTGCGGCATCAGCATCAAGTACACCACGGTTAACCGCAATATCTTTTAATCGTTCAGGGTCCATACCCGCACCATCATCTACAATTTTGAGACGAATATGATCGCCCTCTTGCGATGCTGATAAGGTAATCTTCCCTTGTCGCGGTTTGCCATTTTTTTCACGTACATCTGGCATTTCAACGCCATGATCCACCGAGTTTCTCACTAAGTGAACCAGTGGATCAGCAAGTGCTTCCACTAAGTTTTTATCTAAATCGGTTTCTTCACCAATCATTTCAAGATTAATGTCTTTTGATAAACTACGCGCTAAATCACGTACGACACGCGGGAAACGACCAAACACTTTTTTGATTGGCTGCATACGTGTTTTCATTACCGCACCTTGCAAGTCGGCAGTAACAACATCAAGATTAGACACAGCTTTCGTCATATCTTCATCATTACTTGAAATACCTAAACTCACCAAACGATTACGGACAAGGACTAACTCACCGACCATATTCATTATTTCATCGAGAGTCCGAGTATCTACACGCACTGTTGAATCAACTTGTGGCTTCGCTTTTTTCTCTGCTTTTACAGCCACGGTTTCAGTCGATATTGTTGCAGCTGGAGCCACTTTTTCTACTGGTGTAGCAACCGCAGTTGCAGTTTGTGCAACAGGCGTGGGCTTGATATCTGCCACAGAATCAGCAACATTAACTACATTCTTGATTGCTGCAGCTGCACTCGGTGCATTACCCTTACCGTATAATTCATCCAGTAAGTTTTCAAAATCATCGTCATTGAGTTCACCGCTACTAGCAGCCGGCGTAGCAACAACAGGCGCTGACGTTGCTTTTATATTCGTCGCGCTAGCATGCTGACCAACACCATGCAGATCATCAAGTAGTTTTTCAAATTCATCATCTGTAAAATCTGAATTGGAACTGGTCGCGACAGTTGCAGTCGTAGGCTTCGAATCAGCAGTATTTATTGCTGTAGGAGCTGTACCTTTACCGTGTAGTTCATCAAGCAATTGTTCAAATTCAAGTTCTGACATACCATCGATATCAGAACTATTTGCTGATACGGCAGGTACTGCGACCTTCGGAGCTTCAACCTTCGGGGCTTCAACAACAGTTTCTATCACTGCTGCTGGAGTCGCTTCAGGTTGGGTAAGCAAATGAAGTTGATGAATTAATTCCGCATCTGCAGCAATTAATGGTTCACGCTCTTGAATCGCTACAAACATCACATTGACACAATCCAAAGATTTAAGAATGACATCCATGAGCTCTGGTGTTACTGTTCTTAAGCCATTACGCAGGCTATCGAACACATTTTCTGCACCATGGCAAATATCAACCAATTCTGATAATGCTAAAAATCCTGCGCCACCTTTAACGGTATGAAAGCCCCTAAAAATTGCATTAAGTAACTCAGCGTCTTCTGGGCTTTTTTCTAAATCAACGAGTTGTTCAGAGAGTAGCTCCAGAATTTCAGATGCTTCAATCAGGAAGTCCTGTAGAATATCTTCATCAACATCAAAGCTCATCAATATCTCCCTTAAAATCCTAAACTTGATAATAAATCATCAACATCATTTTGGCCGTCTAGTACATCAACGCGTTCACTCGCATTCATGATTGGACCTTCCGCCTCAATGCCACTTATTTCACTTTTAACTGATTCTGTCATTACATTTAGTGGTTTTGAAGCCTCACCAAACATAGTCAACATTTCAACTAATTTAACTTCAACTTCTTGTACTAAATTAATCACGCGACGGATCATTTGACCAGTCAAATCTTGAAAATCTTGCGCCATGAGAATTTCAGTTAAATACTGTCTTAAACTATCGGCATCAGATACTGAAACTTGAAGAAAATCGTCTAATAATTTACAAAGTTCTTTAAATTGACCCAATTGTAAATCACGACTCATCAAGTTCTTCCAATTTGGCATCACTTGTTGAATGCGGTCGTTAAAACTATCAGCAATTGGTAAGCAGGATTCAACTGCATCCATCGTTCTGTTTGCCGCTTTATCCGTCATCTCAATAACATAATTCAAACGCTCTCGAGCATCAGGAAACTCATCGTTAGCTAAGCTTTCAATACGTGTATCTAACTGGAAATCTTCTAATGAATCATGTAATTGACGTGTTAACACACCCACTTTTTCAAATAGTGCATCTGAATTTGTATTCTGAATTTTAGTAATTATTTCATTTGCCATTTCTACCTGACCACACTCTAGCAGTGTCACCAGTTCTTTAGCGTCTTCTAATGAAATCAACGATTCTTGTTGTTCACTCATGCGCATCCTTGCTTATTGAATTCGTTCGAAGATCTTCTCTAATTTTTCTTTTAGTGTCGCCGCTGTAAATGGTTTAATAATGTAACCATTCACACCTGATTGAGCAGCTTCAATAATCTGTTCACGCTTCGCTTCAGCCGTAACCATTAGTACTGGGATATGACATAGCGCTTGGTCTTTACGGATCTCTTTAAGTAGATCAATACCTTGCATACCAGGCATATTCCAATCAGTGACAACAAAATCATAATCGCCATTTTTTAGCATAGGTAATGCCGTGTTGCCGTCGTCCGCCTCATAGGTATTGCTAAAACCAAGATCACGAAGTAAGTTTTTAATGATGCGTCTCATCGTAGAAAAATCATCGACAATAAGAATTTTAATTTGCTTTTTCAAGTTGTTCTCCAAAATAAGTAATTACAATATTCACAGTCCCTGATCCCATAAATATCTTACTTCAATATTCAAGTACTAGATAAATAGTACCAATTAAACTTAGTCATCTAACCAAGCATGCATACGCGCTTTCACTCGATGCATCGCTTGGCTGTGTATTTGACTCACACGAGACTCGCTGACACTGAGTACTTCCCCGATCTCTCTTAGATTTAACTCTTCATCGTAATAAAGCGATAAGACTAAGCTTTCTCTTTCGGGTAGTGTTTTAATGCAGTTTGCTAATGCTTGCTGAAAACGTAGCTCAGAAAAATCAGCACAAGGAGTGCTTGATTTTCCTTCGTAAATTGAATAGGCATCTTCATTACTCGCGGTCAAATCTTCGACCGCCAATATATGCCCACTATTAACATCCATCAACATACTATGGTAGTCAGTCAGGTTTACGCCTAATTCTTCAGCAACATCCGTATCTTTTGCATCCGTACCCGTTTGTTTTTCGATACGGTCAATGGCAGCAGCAATATCACGGCCATTTTTATGCACCGATCTTGGGACCCAATCCCCACGTCTCATTTCATCAATCATTGAGCCGCGGATACGAATACCAGCATAAGTTTCAAAGCTAGCGCCTTTAGAGCCATCAAAGTTGCGCGCAGCATCCAGTAATCCAATCATACCCGACTGGATTAAATCATCTAACTGAACACTCGGCGGCAAACGGAGAAGCAAGTGATGGGCAATTCGTTTTACTAAAAAACCGAATTGCTCAACAGCATGACTCTGTTGCGACTGGATGTTGCTGTAAGCGGATGCCTTATTCACTTCAATCTTCTACCCTAGCTTTGTTTTCAAACAGGTTCTCAATGAAGAACTCCAAATGACCGCCGACTTTATTCGGTACTGGCCAAGTTGCAGCTCGACTTGCTAACGCTCTAAACGCCAATGAAGCGGGCGCTTTTGGAAATGCTTCTACAACCACTTTCTGTTTACGAACGGCTTGACGAACACTGTTATCAAACGGAATACAAGCAACAAGCTCTAATGTTGCATCTAAAAATCGGTCCGTTACACGTGTCAATTTAGTAAATAATTCTTGGCCTTCACGTAAACTACGCACCATATTGGCCACAATTTTAAAACGATGAACACCGTGTTCTTTTGATAATAACTTAATTAACGCATAAGCATCCGTGATAGATGTCGGTTCATCGCAAACCACCATTAAAATGTCTTGTGACGCGCGACAAAAACTTAATACCATGTCCGAAATACCGGCGGCGGTATCAACCAGTAATACATCAATAGGTGTTTTCAATTCAGCAAAAGCACGAATTAGACCCGCGTGCTCTTGTACTGATAATTCAACCATCGAACGCGTACCAGATGTTGCCGGTGCGATTAAGATCCCATTCGGACCTTCAATCAAAATATCATCTAATGTACATTCACCCGAAATAACGTGAGAAATATTTTTATGTACGCGTAAACCGAGTAAAACATCGACATTTGCCAACCCAAGATCGGCATCTAAAACCATGACTCGCTTACCTTGGGCCGCGAGTGATACTGCCATGTTCAGTGTTACGTTAGTTTTACCTACGCCACCTTTACCACCTGAAACGGCAATGACTTTAACTTTTTTGTTATTACTCATTTGTCTTAGACCACTTGCTTGATCGAAAAAAATATTTTTATTCATTACTATTTATCATCGCCTAACCAAAAATGCGTATCGTTTTGTTCTTCTAGCGTATCTCTGTTAAATACAGTACGAACTAATTGCTGTGCATTGGCTGAGTCTATATCTTCAGGAACCCTTTGCCCATTTGTTATATATGCAATCGGTAGTTCATGTTGTATTAGTACACTTAAAATCTCACCTAAGCTTAAACTTTCATCCACTTTACTTAAAATACAGCCCGCTAACGGAATATGATGAAAATGCTCTAATGTTTCTTGTACAACCCTACGCTGCGCAGTTGCAGGGACAACCAAATAGTTACGAATCACGACTTTTTCATTATTAACTAATGTATCTAACTGTTCGGATAAACGCTTGTCACGCTGTCCCATCCCGGCAGTATCAATCAAGACTAAACGTTTACTTCTTAACTGATACAAGTATTGTGCCAACTCTGCTTCATCACGGGCAACCTTAACAACACACCCCATAATACGCCCGTAAGTCGCCAATTGTTCGTGAGCACCAATACGATATGTATCAGTAGTAATCAACGCAACATTCTCTGAGCCATGCAACATGGCAAATTTTGCCGCTAATTTGGCGATAGTTGTCGTTTTTCCCACGCCGGTTGGGCCAACTAATGCAACAGCACCACCTTTACCCAAAATATCATCTTGCGCAATGAGCACACTGTCCGTCAGTAACGCTTCGATCTGATCCCAAGCCGACTCAATCGAACAGTTTTCAGCCACACAGTTAGCGAGTTGGTCTGCAACCTCTTCGGTAAAACCAATCTTAACAAGATGTTTGATCAACATAGCACGAATAGGTTCATTACGTTCAACTTCCTGCCACTGTAATCCTGAGACTTGGTGCTCAAGCAACTTTCGAATTGAGGCAAGCTCAGCCTTCATCGCACTCATGTCTTGTTGGTTGTCACTTTTCGGTGTAGTCGACTCAAACTGCTTATAACCAGCTTGTTGAGAAGAGCGCGCCATACCATCACGCATTTCATTTTGTTCTGCGAGTGTCGCCGGAGCAGTATTTGGGCGTTCAGCAAAGCGACGAGCGACCGGTTTCTTTAAAAAACTGGTATCCCAATTATTTTTTTCACGCGTATTATCATCGTTATTGATTGCTTGTGACATTTGCTGTTTATGTTCTTGCTGACGTGCCAATAAGCTCGCTAATGAGTCATTTGGCGCGACGGGTCGCTCTGGTTCTGCTTGCTGTGACAGTTCATTATTCATTAATTTTTTGAAGTTGAATTTAGATGCCGATAAATTGACGGAGTCTTCAGAAAGTTGACGTTCTGATTTATTTGCTACAGTTTTTGGTTCGCTTACTTTTTCAGGTGCGACAGGCTTACTTTCAGAGAAATCCACAGCAGCAACTATTTCAATGCCACCGGTGACCTTTTTGTTAGACATAATAACAGCGTCGGGGCCAAGAACCTCTTTGACCTCAGCCAATGCCGCTCGCATATCTTTGGCAAAAAAGCGCTTTATTTTCAACTTAACATCCTTAGTTCTGTTCGCTACTTAAATTTTTATTTACGTGTTATTGACCAACAACACTGACAATTCGAATCTGTTTATCATCAGGTACTTCTTGATATGATAATACGCGTAATGAGGGTATTGAGTATTTCACAAATTTCGCTAATGTTGACCTTAATACCCCAGAGGTAAGTAAGATCGCCGGTTGTCCCGCTAATTCTTGATTTTGTGCCACCTCTGTTAATGAGGTTTGCATCCGTTCAGCTAAACCAGGTTCAATACCCGCACCTTCACTACCAGCAGCCTGTAAAGACTGGTGTAATATTTGCTCTAATTCAGGGGCCAGTGTCACGACAGGTAATTCACTGTCGATACCATTTATATCCTGAACAATCATGCGGCGTAAGCTTACACGGCAAGCAGAAATCAACACTTCTGGATCTTGCGTTTTAGTACCATATTCAGCCATTGTTTCAACAATGGTGCGAATATCTCGAATTGGCACGTTATCATGTAATAGCCCTTTCAACACCTTCACAACAACCCCTAACGGTAAAATTTCAGGGACTAAACTTTCGACCAATTTAGGATGTGTTTTCGCTAATACATCTAATAAATTCTGCACTTCTTCATAACCGAGTAATTGCGCAGCATTGTTCAGTAGTAACTGACTCAAGTGTGTCGCAACAACTGTAGCTGAGTCAACAGCTGTATAACCCAAGGTTTGCGCTTGATCACGCTGTTGAGGATTGATCCATAAAGCAGGCAGGCCAAAAGCGGGGTCTATGGTTGAAATACCATCAATCTTGCCATATACCTGACCCGGATTAATGGCTAACTCTTTATCATGGAAAATTTCAATTTCGCCATTTGAAACACCCATAATATTAATACTATAACAATTTGGTGGTAATTCGAGGTTGTCACGAATATGCACTGCGGGCACCAAAAAACCTAATTCTTGAGAAAGCTTCTTACGAACACCTTTAATACGGTTTAATAACTCACCACCTTGGCTCTTATCAACCATGGGAATAAGTCGGTAGCCAACTTCCAGACCGATCGTATCTACGGGTTTAACATCGTCCCAATCGAGATCTTTCTGATCATTCAAACTCGCTTTAATATCTGCATCTTCTGGCATATTGGTTTTCTCTTCTTCACGCTTGGCTGCTGACTTCATTAGCCACCAAGCCCAAGTGCCAGTAAGCACACCAAAACCGATGAAAGCAAGATGTGGCATACCCGGTACTAGCCCCATTACCGTCATAATGGCAGCAACAACAGCCAATGCCTTTGGATTGGCCACCATTTGGCCCGTGACTTGAGTGCCGAGTTTTTCGTCTTTATTTTGACGGGTAACAATAATAGCTGCAGAAATCGATAAGAGTAGTGACGGTATCTGCGCAACCAGACCATCACCAATAGTCAATAATGTGTAAATTTCACCAGCTTCCGCAAAACTTAAATCATGTTGTGAAATACCAATGATGAGGCCACCGATAATATTAATGAATAAAATCAATAAACCGGCAACCGCATCACCTTTAACAAATTTACTAGCACCGTCCATCGAACCATAAAAATCAGCTTCTTGAGTGACTTCTTCTCGGCGCAATTTAGCTTTATCTTGGTCAATAATACCTGCGTTCAAATCGGCATCAATCGCCATCTGTTTACCCGGCATAGCATCGAGCGTAAAACGCGCACTTACTTCCGAAATACGTCCCGCACCTTTGGTCACCACGGCAAAGTTAATAATCATTAAAATCATAAACACGATGAGACCCACCGCCAAATTCCCACCTATTACAACAGAACCAAAGGCATCGATAACTTGTCCCGCAGCATCACCGCCATTATGCCCTTCTAACAACACCACTCGTGTTGAGGCCACATTCAAGGCTAAGCGTAGTAATGTTGCAATTAACAAAACAGTCGGAAATGCAGCAAAATCAAGTGGTTTATTGACGTATACCGAAACAAGCAGAATTAATAACGATAAAGCGATATTAAAAGAAAAGAATACATCTAATAGGAATGCAGGTATCGGTAACACAACCATGCCGAGTGTAGCTAACACAATTATCGGGGTGCCGATATTTTCTAGCGCAATCGCTCTTTTACCCCATATTTTTGACAGATTTGTTGCTACTTGCATTCCGAGACCTCAAAATTTAATGCTTGATAGTATAAAGCAATAATCATACCGAAGGCAAAATCATTCAGTGCTGAAGTCCACAAATGACACTAATATTTTAGGTCATCAGGAATATCTATGGTTTTTGGTAACGGTTTAGGCCGATTACCTTTACGTTGTTTAAATTGTTCGAGCTGATAAACATAGGCAAGTATCTGTGCTACCGCGATAAATAACCCTTCAGGTATTGGATCATCAATCTCAGTAGTATGATAAATAGCACGTGTTAAAGCCGCTGACTCTAAGATTGGTACTTTGTTTTCTTTCGCCATTTCACGAATACGGAATGCCACTTGATCAACACCTTTAGCCACAACTTTAGGTGCCGCGTTACCGGTTTTTTCATATTTTAATGCCACAGAATAATGTGTTGGGTTGGTAATAATCACATCAGCGTCAGGAACATCACCCATCATACGACGTTGCGATACCTCCATCTGCATTTGTCGGATCTTGCCTTTTAACTGTGGATTACCATTCACATCTTTCATTTCATCTTTAACTTCTTGCTTGGTCATCCGTAATTCTTTGGCATGTTTCCAGTATTGGTAAGGCACATCAATCGCGACAATAATAATCAAAGACGCACACAACCAAATAAAAATATCAGTCAAAAGACTCAGCGATTGGATAATCGAAATATGCAATGGCTGGAGACTAAACTCCATAATCTGTAAAAATTGCACTTTTAGCACCAACAAGGCAATCGTCACGACAACCGTAACCTTGGCAATTGATTTAATCAATTCAACCATGGCTTGCGGCCCCATCATTCTTTTAAGACCCGCTTTAGGTGACATTTTTGACGCTTTCGGACGAATAGATTCTCCACTAAAAACCATGCCCCCCATCATAATATTACCAATAATACCGGCAAAAAACCCGGCAATCATAATACCGAACAGAGGCCAAAATAACGGTTTAACACTCGCGCTAACAATTTCGAGCAAGGCATAAGGATTGAATACATCTTCACGGTCAAGTTGAAATAAACGCGTCATGTTAGTCTCAAGCGCACGGGCGAGTGCATCACCAAAAGCAAGGAAAGCGGCACCACTTGCCGTTAGAACTAAGGTCGTCGCGAGTTCTTTCGAACGTACTACCTGACCTTTCTCTCTGGCTTGGGTGAGCTTTTTCTCGGTGGCGTCTTCGGTTTGTTCTTGTCCGTCTTTTTCAGCCATGAGGAAATACCTTTATCCTAATGTGGTGAGCGGCGTTAATACGCACAAGCATTATTGAGCAGCGAACAAATCAATTCACCCGCTCTCTGCCATTGGGCATTAAAATGAAACATAAAACTTTTTAATGATAAGTAAATAATAAATAAGCCTGCGACCATACCAACCGCGAAACCTAAGCTAAATACGTTTAGTTGCGGTGCAGCTTTGGTCATCACACCAAATGAAAAGTTAATCACGAGCATAGCAACAACCGCAGACAATGACATACTCAATGCAGCAGCAATCATTACCGACATCCAGCCCGCTATTTCATAGTACTGAACTGCCATTAGACCAGACGCGGACACGGGGAGTGTCTCAAAAGATTTAACGACTGTTTCGATCATAAACAAATGACCATTCACAGATAGATAAACCAGAGTGCCTAATAAAATATAGATTTGACCAATAACAGGTGAAGTTTGACCTGATGCAGGATCGGCCATCGCAGCGAAACCTAAACTGGTTTGCATCGCAATAATTTGCCCCGCAATAACAAATGTCTGAATCAGCATGACGGTGACAAAGCCAATCGCAATACCAATCAAACTCTGTTGCAGGATAATCATAAAACTGCCCAAAGAGAACAGTTCGACATTAGGCATAGGTGGTAATACAGGCGCGACCATCACGGTAAGCGCAAGACAGTAAAATAACCGGATCATGGGTGGCGTTGTTTTCGCACCACTGACTATCATGACCATAACCATGCCTGAGAGGCGTGCAAACGGCCAAATATAACTGGCCATAAACGTCATAATATCAGCCGATAGAATCTCCACTAATTAACCTACAACTTGTGGGACTTGGAGCATCATGTTGGTAAAAAATTCCATCAAACGAGCAAAGCCCCAATGCGCACCATAAATGAGTGCCAACAGGGTCGCGATTAAACGTGGTAAGAAACTTAATGTTTGTTCATTAATTGAGGTCGCGGCCTGAAAGACTGATACTACTAAACCGACTAATAACCCAGGAACAACAACCGCACATACCAGCAGTAATACTGTCCATAATGCTTGCCGAAATATATCTACAAAGACTTCAGGTGCCATGATGCTCCCTATTGCTTACTAACAGGCTGATAAGCCGATTGATGAACTTGTATAAGGTCTTGTATATAAAGAGCCTCGTCATAAACCAAAACTAGCCGCAAGCGTGCCCATAATTAAGCTCCAACCATCGACTAACACGAACAGCATAAGCTTAAAAGGTAATGAAATAATCATCGGAGATAACATCATCATACCCATCGCCATCAAAATACTCGCCACTACCAAGTCAATAATCAAAAATGGAATGAACACCATAAATCCAATTTGAAAGGCTGTTTTTAATTCGCTGGTAACAAATGCGGGAATCAATACGCGGAAAGGGACTTCTTCTGGAGAATTAGCTTCAACTTTCGCTATCCGCATGAAGGTATCAATATCGGTCACCCGGGTTTGTGCCAACATGAATTGTTGCATTGGTAGCTTAGCCTGTTCAAAAGCTTGCATCGAGGTCAGTTCTTCGCTCAAATAAGGCTGTAGCGCATTGTCATTAATACGCTCAAATACTGGCGTCATAATGAAAAAGGACAGGAATAAAGTGATACCGACTAATACCTGATTAGAGGGGCTTTGTTGTAACCCTAATGCTTGGCGTAAAATAGACAGTACAATGATGATGCGGGTAAAAGAGGTCATCATGATAAGCGCAGCTGGTATAAAACTCAGCGCCGTCATCATGGCTAAAATTTGTAATGACACCGAATATTCCTGTGAGCCATCACTGTTTGTGATCACTTTCACCGCCGACATAACGGAGTTATCAGCCCATGCTACAGACGTGAAGAAGAGCAGGAACAACGACAGTAATACCGTAAACTTATTTTTCATTATGCTGTTTCATCATCTGGGCTAATTTAGTAGCAAATGGGTTGAGTTCTGGTTGGCTATTTTCCAGTGGTTGTTCAAGTTCTTTAAGCAGATTGATTTGTTGCCCTGTCACGCCGAGTAGTACTTGTTCTGTACCCACTTGTACGACCATGATACGTTCTTTAGGCCCTAATGGTAATGTTGCGACAACGTTTAGCTGTTGATGATTACTGCCAAATACACGCGCCTTTTTAGCCAAGAAAGCGAGCATTACGATAACCGCAATAACCACAAACAATGATAATAGCCATTGCAGCATATCGATATCGTTCATATTATTTAAGCTTTTTAATTCGTTCGGTTTGACTGATAACGTCAGTTAAACGAATACCAAATTTATCATTGACGACAACGACTTCACCGTGGGCAATCAATGTACCGTTAACCATGACATCGAGCGGTTCACCCGCAATGCGATCGAGTTCAACAACAGAGCCTTGGTTTAACTGTAATAAATTACGAATACTAATTTTACTACGACCAACTTCCATTGATATCACAACCGGAATATCAAGAATACTATCTAGCTTTTGTTGTTGTTCCGCCGAGAATGGAACCTCATCATTGTTAAAGTCTTCTAATTCAGCGGCCTCAACAGTACTTTGTTCAGCCATCGCTGCAGCCCAATCATTCGCCATCTGATCTTGATCTGTACTCATTTAAATACCTTATTTATCGTCATTTTTATCACCTAAATTCAATAACCCACCACGTAATGCAACGTGGTCAATCTCTGATTTAGTTAAATTACTTACTTTTAACTTTTTACTAATCTTAACCGCAACGTTATCTTTATTTCGGCCAAGTTTGGCTTTATAACTCGGTAAATCCTCAATAAAAACGGTAAGGTCCTCTGGCATATCAACCGGGATGATATCCCCCGCTTTCAATTCCATTATCTGCCTTAATGAAAGCTCAGTTTCAAGTAATCTTGTACTTAACTCTACCGGAACATCTAAAATTTCTTCTTGTAATGCCGAGCTCCAACGTTCATCAGTATCCTCTTTATCACTTTGCACACCTGCATCGAGCAACTCACGAATCGGTTCGAGCATAGAATACGGCATGGTAATATGGAAATCACCGCCACCGCCATCAAGCTCGATATGGAATGAACTCACCACCACCACTTCGGTTGGGCTTACAATATTTGCCATTGCCGGGTTGACTTCAGAATCAAGATATTCAAATTCCGCATCCATGACCGGTGCCCATGCCTCGTGATAATCTTCAAAAACAATCTTTAATAGCATTTGAATAATACGGCGTTCGGTTGGGGTAAATTCACGACCTTCAATTTTGGCATGATAACGACCATCACCACCAAAAAAGTTTTCAACCAAAATAAACACTAACCGTGCTTCCATGGTGACTAACGCCGTTCCTTTTAATGGACGAAAACGGACCATGTTTAAACTGGTTGGTACGAATAATGTGTGAACATACTCACCGAACTTCAGCATCTGTACGCCATTAATGGACACTTCGGCAGTACGACGCATCATATTAAATAGGCTGATCCGCATGTGCCGTGCGAAACGTTCATTAACCAACTCCAACGTAGGCATTCGCCCACGCACAATACGGTCTTGCGATGAAAAGTCAAAATCGACAATATTGCCACTCTCTTCTACGGTGTCAAATTCATCTTCTTCAACATCATCAACACCGTGTAATAGCGCGTCAATCTCGTCTTGGCTTAATAAATCACTCACACATAACCTACTGCATTACAAAACCAGAAAACAGGATCTTTTCAACAACCCCTTTCCCAGTATATTTAATCAAAATTTCATTCACACTCGCCAATGAATCTGAACGCAATAATTCTTTGCCTTCATATGTAGCGAGCTGCTGCTCTGTTGTTGCGCTAAAAACTTGCAACAAGGTACTTTCAATTAAAGGAACATTGGTCTTAGCTAATTCTTGATTGTCACTACCGCGTACCATTAATTGAACTTTAATCTGCACTAAGCGTTCGCGCTTTAATCCTATAATATTAAAAACAAAAGGACGTGGCATGGCAACATAATATGCCGTTTCAGTTACACTTCTATCAACACTTTCAGTCATAGATTCTACGTTATCGGAGGGGGCTCTATCATCACCACTTAAAAAGAAAAACGCCGCGCCAGCCCCTACAAGCATTAATATTAAAATCACCGCAATAATAATGATTTTTTTATTACCTTTACTTTTATCGTCTATTTTCAAATCGTTGTCGTCAGCCATTATCGTCCTTAAATCGAATTTTATATTACGCTAAATAAATGCTAATCAAACTGTTTAGGCGTAAAAGTCTACCCCTTTAGCCGAGTCTTGCCAATACTGAGTAGTAACAGGGACTTCAGTCTGTGAATCTATCGTATAATTCGCTTCGTTATTGCTATTTTTTTGTCCATGTTCTTGTCTTGACTGTTGAAATGCAGATTGCTGCTGCCCACTGTCTGCTTGCACTTGCGTCTCACCTAATGTCATGCCCTGTTGCTGTAACATTTCTCGTAATCGCGGCATTTGTTGTTCAAGTAAATCACGGCTTTGGTTATTCTGCGCTTGAATTGTCACATTTATTTGATCGTTTTGCACAACCAATTTAACATTCATACTGCCTAATTCTGCTGGGTCTAAGCGGATTGTCGCTGTTTGTAATTCTTTACCTGCCATAATAGCGATTTTTTCATTTAATTCCGAAGTCGCGAGATTGTTATTAAGATTAACCCGTTTCTCTAATACTTGTTGTTCAGCGTCCGTTAATATCGGCGTCTTTACCAAGGTACGTGTGGTTTGGTCTAACGGCTCTTGCTTACGTGCTGATTCCATAATTTGCGCAAAATCTAATTGCTCAATAGGTTCAGATGATGTCATATCCAGCTGTTCTAGTGCTGAACTATTACTCTCTGTTACTGCACTGCTGATCCCTGCGGCTATGCCACTAGCTTGACCAAAAGGTGTATTTTTCGCCAACTCTATTTCGCTAACACCCGTGGCTAAGTTTGCTTTTCCAGCGCCACCTAAGAGTTCACGGTCAAGTGTCCCATCACCATTAACTAAATCACCCGTAGCGAATAAATCGCCTTTCGTAAATCGAGGGTTATTGTCAGTAAGGCCTGCGACTGTCGACGTACCGACTAACGTTGACGCTGTGATAGTATCTGTTGAGATTATTGAATCTGTTGAACCTGTTGAACCTGTTGAATCTGTTGGCTCTATAGATAGCTCGCTCGTTTGCAATACTGGTTTCAGTTCATTATTACTAACATCGAGCGTACCTGCCACGCGACTATCGGGCGTGGATAAGTCAGTTATACTCACGGGACCTGGTGAGGCAATATTCGCCTCCTTTGCCTGTAAAGGCAATATATTACCGTTAGGTTTACCTTGAACATATGTCCCAGCGTCACTCGCAGTATTACTTTGTAACAGCATCGATGATTGATCGAGACGCGCCAAAAAGTCATCACTACTTTCATTTTTCAGCAAGCTGTCATCTTGGCTTATTACATTTAAGTCATCGCCAACGATTGCTTCAGCTTCATCAGCGTTATCTATCAGCCCAGCGACAAGGCCATCATCAAGACTCGCAACAGTACCTGGTTCAGCATTCGGTACAGAACTATCTACCGCACTATCTACCGCACTATCTGCCGTTATATTCTCAGCGCTATCAATGGCTGTTTGTCCAACGATAACATCGGTTTGATTATTGCTACTAAAGAGAGAAAATAGTTTAGAAAAGCTACTTTCAGGCGTATTCAACTCTCCATCACTCGCCATATCGTCAGCTGTATCGCCTTTGACATTAAGCGCTTGCGATTTATTATTCGTCGCCTGTATATCAGTCATCGCTGTTGATTTATGTAGAGAGAAAGTCATCGTTCAAGCCTAAATATCATCAATAGAAGTTATAGCGAAACAATGCAAAATTCACGCCAGATTAATCGTATTATCGGTTATTCTTACGCTTGAAGTATTGGAAGTTAGAAAATTCATCAAGATCTTTTTGCTCGCGTCGCTGTTCGACAAGCTGTGCAGCGGCTTTGCGTTTATCTAATAATAAACCCAGCGCATCACGCTTCTTACGAATTTCCATCCAATCCGAGTGCTTGCTCTTAACTGTCTGTTGGATATTATCGAGTGCTTGTTTCTGCTCAAATTCAGCTAATTCTAGTTTTTTCATAAAGTTATGATAATGCGCATAACTACTACCTGAGATACCTTCTTCCCCACGTTCAGTGAATTGCTGTAAATATTGTTTACGGTAATCACTTAATTGCTGCATTTGACTATGGTAACGCTCAGCATCTTGTTGGATCAGCGCATAAGCTCTCGCGGCGTGTTTTTCTTGCTCTTCAAGTTGCTGATAGACCCGTTGTAGCGCTGTATTAGACATTATATTGACACTGTTTCATTATAAGGTTGCCACGCCGAGATGCGGCGCGATAGCAGCAAGCATTTCTTCACATTGTGAGAAAGGAATAACTTCTTTCATACCTTGCTGTAAAAATTGGTCCATTGCTGGTTTTAAGCGAATAGCGCGATCAATTTTTGCATCCGCACCTTGGTTATAAGCGCCAATCGAAACCAAGTCTTTGTTCTGTTGATATAGCGAGTAAGCTTGCTTGAATCCGCGAGCGGCAGCTTGATGAAAATCAGTCGTCACCATCGGCATAACACGGCTAATAGATTTTTCAATATCAATCGCAGGATAGTGCCCCGCATCTGTTAACTCTCGAGACAATACGATATGCCCATCAAGAATGGCGCGTGACGCATCTGCAATAGGGTCTTGTAAATCATCACCTTCGGTTAATACGGTAAAGAATGCGGTAATCGAACCTTGCTCGTCACTACCGTTACCGGCACGCTCTACCAGCTGTGGCAATTTTGCAAATACTGACGGTGGATAACCTTTCGTTGCCGGTGGCTCACCGACCGCTAAAGCAATTTCACGCTGTGCTTGCGCAAAACGAGTCAATGAATCCATTAACAGTAATACGTTCAACCCTTGATCACGGAAGTATTCCGCTAACGCCAATGAAGTTTCACAGCCTTTTAGACGCATCAACGGCGAGGCATCTGCTGGAGCAGCAACGACAACAGAGCGTGCAAGCCCTTCTTCACCGAGGATCTCTTCAATAAATTCTTTTACTTCTCGGCCACGCTCACCGATCAAGCCAACGATTACAACATCCGCAGTTGAACCGCGAGTCATCATACCTAACAGCACACTCTTACCCACACCGGAACCAGCGAAAAGCCCCATACGCTGACCTTGACCAACGGTAAGCATCGCATTGATGGCTTTAACACCCACATCAAGTGGTCGTGAGATTTTTTTACGCGCCAGCGGATTAATACGCTTGGCAGTAAAAGACGTAGTTTGTCCGGTAATGATCTCGCCTTTACCGTCAATCGGCTTACCAACACCATCTAATACACGCCCAAGTAGTTCCATACCAACAGGAATACCTTGCGTCTCATTTAGTGGCGTCACTTTTGCGCCAGGAATAATACCTATCACTTGCTCACTGGGCATTAAAAATAATTTATCGCCATCAAAGCCGACAACCTCAGCATCCATCAGGCCATTGTCAGTTTCAACAGAGCACAAACTGCCAATCGCAGCCCGGCAACCAATCGCTTCCAGTGTTAAACCAACCACGCGAGTAAGCTTACCTGCAACGGTTGGCTTATTCGCCAGAGAGTCAGTTTTCAATTGTTGTAATCGAGTCAGTAATTCCGTCATTATGCACCCGGTTTATTGGTAATAAGGAACTGACGCATCATCTGTTTTATACGTTGTTCCATTAACAATTCAACCGAAGATACGTCGTTATTAATAACCAAGTCACCTTGTTTCATCATCGGTTCTGAAATTAATACCCAATCACGCTTTACGCACTCTTCAACAGAATAGTATTCATTGATCACCGCTAAATCATCAGGATGTAATGTTATGGTAATTTTTTGTTCAAGCACAGGTAAAGCATCCAACGCGAGCTTTAATGTCTGCAGTAATATATCGTGATTAAACGTAACTTCGGTCTTAATTAATTCTTCTGCTAAACCTGTTGCTACGCGAATTAATTCGTTTTCAACTTCACTATTTACCGCGGCAAGAGGTGTATGCATTTGCGTTTGCAATTGTTCCCAAGCCAAAGCCTTATCAACAATTTGTTGCTGGCCATCAGCTAAGCCTTGCGCTAGACCTTGCGCCAAACCGTCGGTTTCACCTTTGCTAAGACCGTCAGCTGTACCGCTCGTGAGTCCATCTTGATAACCCAATTCTTTACCTTCATTGTAACCGTCGTCATATGCAGCTTGGCGTATTGCATCAAGTTCTTCTGCCGTCATAGGCTGAGGTTCAACGTCTTCAACCTGTTCACCTGTAACAAGCTTACCTTCATACCAATCAGATTTCATACCAAGCGCATTGGTATTTAATGCGGCAGCTTGAGTCTGTTCAAAATCCGGTAAATACCAATCCTCAATTTGATGGTCACTACTATCAAGTGGTGAAAACGTTGATTTTAAAGACTCTGTCATTCCACTTTACCATTAATAATCATGCAATTATAAGAAATCATCGCCACCACCTCCGCCTAACATAATTTCACCACTATCCGCTAAGCGACGCGCGATTGATAAGATCTCTTTCTGCGCAGACTCCACTTCGCTAACACGAATTGGTCCCATAGCTTCCAGATCATCTTCCAGAATTTCAACTTGGCGTTTCGACATATTCTTAAAGATCTTATCTTTAAGCTGATCGTCGGCACCTTTAAGTGCTTTTTGTAATTGTTCTTGTGCTACTTCACGCAGTAGTGCTTGAATACCACGATCATCAACATCAATCAGATTTTCAAACACAAACATAAGGTCTTGGATCTGCTGACTAATCTCTTCATCAGACTCACGAATAGCATCCATTAATTGGCCTTCGATATTGGTATCGAGGTAATTCATAATATTTGCGGCTGCTTTCAGACCACCCATCTTCGCGGCTTGAGCGCCAGATTGACCAGCAAACTGTTTCTCCATGATCTCGTTTAATTCATGCAGAGCTGCGGGCTGTACTTCTTCTAGATTAGCAATACGCATCATTAAATCAATACGCACCTTATCTTGGAATTGCGATAAAATTTCAGCTGACTGTTCAGGTTCTAAATAAGATAATACAATAGTTTGGATCTGCGGATGCTCATTATGAATGATACTAGCTACCTGACGTGCATCCATCCATTTCAATGAATCGAGACCTTTAGCGCCACTACCCATAATAATTTGATCAACCAGATTACCGGCTTTGTCAGCACCCAGCGCGGCTGTTAATGCATTTCGAACGAAGTCTTCGCTGCCCACACCAATATTAGTGAACTTTTGAATGTCATCAATAAACGCACGGTGCACACCCGCTACTTTCACCTGAGAAAAATCTTTCATGGATGCCATTGCCATACCCAAGCGCTGCACTTGTTTCGGCTCTAACTGGCGGAAAATAATGGCAGCATCTTGTTCATTTAAACTCAACATTAAGATCGCAGAACGCTCAATACCAGTTAAGGTTGTTGCATCGAACTTTGGCGTTGTCGCTACTTGTTTATTAGAATCAGGCATCTTCTATCATCCATTCTTTAATTACTAATGCAGTTAAGTCAGGTTCGTTAGCAACCAGTGCACGAACCGCTTCTAACAAATCTTCGTCTTTGTGTAAGTTCGGTAATTGTAAATGACCTCTGCGCATTGCAAAGTCGGTATCCACATCGGTATCGGCAGTAAGCAATTGCATATCTTCGTCATTTTCAATCGCACTGATACCTAAATCTAAATCTTCTACTTTTTCTTCCGGTTCGTTGTTAATTAAGCGTTTAATCATAGGACGAATAATCGCCATGATTAATATCACAATGACGATTAAGCTAGCAGCAATACGTACGGCACGCCAGAACCATTCTTCTTCCCAAATTGGAAGTTCAGCCATCGCAGCCAATTCAGGGCGATTAAATGGGATAGCAACCACCTCAAGAGCATCACCTCGGTTAACATTAAAGCCCACGCCACCTTGTAAAACACGACGGATATTGGCGAGTTCAGCTTGACTACGAGGTTCCCTCACCAGTGTTCCATCGGCTCCTGTACTATTGATGTAATCTATCGCAACAGACACACTTAAGCGCCGAATAACACCGGTTTGTGATTTAGTGTGACTGATTGTTGTATCAAGTTCATAATTTCGCGTTGATTCTTTTTGAGATTGACCAATAGGACGAGCTGCGGCATTCTCTCCAGCTGCCTCTTCAGGTATATCCGCGTCTAGTGGTGGTTGATTGGTTAATGCCCCCGGAATACCTTGACTATCATTACCAATCGATTGACGCTCTAATAACATTTCACTGCGTATTGCAGGTAAATCGGGATTAAAACGTTTTTGTGTTTGCTCTGTCACACTAAAGTCCATTGATACATCAACTTCAGCGGTATAATTACTGACACCTAAGATAGGGATAAGTATAGAATCTATTTTATCTCGGTACTCACGTTCATGATTTTGTACAATTTCAAATTCACGTCGACCTTTTGCAGCCATCATGTCTTGACTGCCCGAGTTCAGCAAGCGGCCATTTTGATCAGTCAAGGTTACGCGGGTGGGTTCTAAGCCTTGAACAGCAGAAGCAACCAATTGCACCATAGCATCAATATTTTCTTGCGAGATTGCGTTGCTGTTACGTACCGTTAATACAACTGTTGCACTGGGCTTCTTGTCGCGCTTAGCAAACACATTTTCTTTTGGGATGGCTAATAATACTTGTGCCTTTGATACATGTTTAAATTCTGTTAATGCCCGTGATATTTGACGTTCACGACCCAATTTTAAACGTTCTCGTTCGACACGCTGGCTGACACCAAAGCCCATATCTTTCATCAAAATATCGTCACCTTCTAATTCTGCAGTGACGAGTCCTGAGCGACGTAATCGTAATTTAATGTCTTGATACTGCTCAGCAGGAACAGAGATCGTATCACCATTAATTTTATATTCTATTTTCTGTTGGTCTAAAAATTCGAGGGTTTCAATGAGTTCAACCGTTTGATACGTACCTAAAGGACGCATTTCAGGCTCTTTGCCCCAGAGTAAAATAAATACCACTAAGGTTAGCGAGATCGCTAATGCTAAGATTAGGATGATTTGACGTAAGATATCGGCATTAGTGAAAAAACCAAATGCTGAGCTTTTTTGCTCATTTTCATCTAGTTGCGCTAAATCATTACCCATATCGTCATTACTTACGATACCTGTATTTGAAGCTATGTCAGCCACAGAGTTACTCCTTTACCCGAGATTAAACAGGCATACTCATTATTTCTTTATAAGATTCGATCAATTTGTTACGAACCTGTACCGTAGCATCGAATGCTATCCCCGATTTTTGCGATGCTATCATAACATCACTTAGGGACACACTGCGATCACCTTGATCGAAACGGGTGCGTAAATCACCAGTATTTTGCTGTAATCCGTTAACACTATCCATTGCTTGCTGCAACATATCACCAAAATTGGCAGATGTTGTGGTTGGCGCTTTTACCGCGGTAGGATCTGCTTCAAATTTAGTCGCCTGTAACGACATGCTTTGCATTTCGGAGTAGAGATTATTGGCTGCGATATTCATTGATTATCCTCGTTGTCATATTTTTGACCTACCTTGAGAGGAGCAATTAACATGCCAACAAAAAAAAGACCGTAACTTCAATTAATTACGGCCTTTTTATAACGATTGTTTTTATAAATAGTTATGCAGGGATTTCGATGCCTTGTTCTCGCATTTTCGCTAATTTATAGCGCAATGTACGTGGACTGATACCCAATTTTTCTGAAACGTTTTTACGCACGCCATTACAGCCAATCAAGGTTTCCAAAATAATTTGATACTCTTGTTGACGTAATTCATTACCTAAAGGCTCGTTGGGTTGATTAATACTGCGCACAGGGATTTCCGATTTAATATGTAGCTGTGGCACTTGAGCAATCGGCGCTATGACTTGAAAATCTGCGGCAGTAAAATCTTCTAAAATAAGATCTGCATCTTTTATTTTCCCATCAACCGCTAAAATCATAGCGCGTTGGATCACGTTGTCCAATTCACGTACATTACCCGGCCAATGATAAATCTGTAACTTCGCCTTCGCGCAGTTAAGTAATTCTAACGTTGGAATATTATTTTGTTTGCAGTGTAATTTTAATAAATGTTCCGCAATCGGTAAAATATCACCTTTACGCTCAGTTAACGGTAGCCAAGCTAATGGGAATACATTTAAGCGATAATATAAATCTTCTCTGAAATCACCATTCGAGACAGCTTGTTTCATATTACGGTTACTGGTAGCAATGACTCGTATATTAAGTTTAATGGTTTTACGGCTACCTAAGCGCTCAACTTCACGCTCTTGCAATACCCGTAATAATTTAACTTGCAACGATAAGTCCATTTCCGAGATCTCATCCAGTAAAATGGTACCGTTTTGTGCTTGCTCAAATTTTCCTGGGCATGCTTGTATCGCGCCAGTAAATGCGCCTTTTTCATAACCAAACAGTGTTGCTTCTAACATATTATCTGGGATAGCCGCACAGTTAATAGCCACAAATGGACCGTCATAACGCAGTGAATTATCATGAATATAACGTGATAGCACTTCTTTACCCGTTCCACTTGGACCTGTCACCATGACCGTTGCATCTGATTTAGCCACTTTACGCGCCAAACTTAATAGTTGCTCTGTTTTCTCATCACCGTAACAAGGTGTGCGCTTAGCTATTTTTTGTGGTGGTACATAACGACCAACCTGATTAATCAATACTTCTGGAGAGAAAGGTTTACCAATGTAGTCAACTGCACCATTACGCATTGCCGTTACCGCATCATCTACTTTGGCATAAGCCGTCATTAACAATACCGGTAAATCGGGGTGTTTTTGTTTAATATTATGCAGTAAAGTTAATCCCGTCATGCCACCCATTTGAATATCACTCACGACCATATCATAGGTTTTTTTACCTAATGCAATCAGTGCACTTTCACCGCTATCAACTTCATCGCACTCATAACCAGCCATTAATAAGGTATCAACTAAGGCTTCACGAAGACCTAAATCATCTTCAACTACAAGAATTTGAGAATGGGACATACTATTATCCACCTATTACCATTGGTTGAGGTTCTGCTACGCGATGTAGCGGTACGATTATACTAAAACGACTTCCTTCACCGACAGTTGAGTTCAACTCTAAACTGCCATGGTGCGCTTTCACCACACTTTGTACAACAGCAAGGCCAAGACCCGTGCCCTGTGATTTGGTGGTAAAGAAAGGTTCTAAGATTTTTGCTTGCATGAGCGTCGAGATCCCGGGACCATCATCAGATACCACAATTGCGACTTTGTCATCACCGGAGCGGACTGCAGAAATAGCGAGGTTAGCCCCTTGACCACAAGCGTGTAATGCATTTTGTATCAAATTGCCAATCGCACTAGAAAGTGCATTACGATTAGCTAGAATTAATAAATCGGGTTCGGGTAGTGTCACTTGCATGTTGCTACCAGTCTGCAACATCATAGCTTCGCTGCCCGCTTGCACTTGAATTAATAAGTTCTGCAGTGAAATCTCTTCAACCACTAAATCTTTGCCGGTACGTGCAAATAGCAGCATGTCATTAACTTGGTTTTCCAAATCATTAAGCCGTTCAATAAGTTTACTTTGAAAACGTTTCTTTGATGCTGGCGGGAGATTCGGGTTGGCTAGATTAGATCCATATAATAATGCCGCTGATAATGGCGTGCGGATCTGGTGTGCTAATGACGCTACCATTCGCCCCAATGACGACAACTGTTTCATATGACTGACACGCTCTTGTAAATGACGTGTATACGTTAAGTCTGTCAACATTATTAACTGACCAGGCTGCGTGCCAAGTGTCGTGATCGAAAGTTGAACTTTACAGCCATTCTTTAATGAAATTTCATGTCCGTCATCTTCTTTAGGGGTAAACGCACGTTGAATGACATCCATCCAACGTGAATCGATCAATGGTTCACCAAGTAATTGCACAGCAACTTTATTGACTTCAATGACCATACCGTTGCCATCAAGAATAACCAACCCTGACGGCAATGCTTCTACTAACTTTTCACTACGATTTTTGTGTGCTCGTAGTTCTGCTAATTCGCCGGGATAAGATTCTTGTACCATGGTAGCACTCCGCTAAAAAATTGACTCGCACCTAACGATGCATTTAGTGTGCCAATAATTAAAGGGGCGTAAACCATTGTATATATAAAGAAAAAAGCCCAACATCACGTTGAGCTTTCTCGTTTGTTTTATCAAGGATAAGTAAATCTATACTTGGTTACATTTATTTAGGCTTCTTTCTGTAATCCATACTTACGCATTTTTTCAACCAATGTCGTTCTACGCATGCCAAGTTGATCTGCAGCTCGGGCGACAACGTGCGCTTGTTGATCAAGGGCTTGTTTAATCATGTCTATTTCGAATTCGGCCAGCATCTCTTTCAGATTAACGCCGCGTTCAGGCAAACTATTTGGCATCGAGAAGAAACCATCTTCTTGTGATTCTTCTTCTATATCGGCAAAAATATCATCATTAAACATTGCAGATATTGCATCACGCTCAGCTAATTCACTCGGTAACTCTGAACTAATGCTCTGACTTTCACCATCATCGTTATAACGGTATTTAGCAGGTAACTCACCAATATCAACAATATTACCAGCCGTCATGATCAGTAAACGTTCGATCAAATTCGATAATTCACGTACATTACCCGGCCATGAATGTTGCATTAACGATTCCATTGCCCGTTGCGTAAATAAGATTGTCGCATCATGCTCTGCTTCGTGTCGGCGTAATAACTCTTGGATCAGTAATGGTATATCATCAGGGCGCTCACGCAATGCAGGGCTTTCAATTGGGAATACATTCAGACGGTAATAAAGATCTTCACGAAATTCGCCATCAAGGATCATTTTCTCTAAATTACGGTGTGTTGCAGCAATAACCCTTACATCAGCTTTAATTGCTTTACTGCCACCCACGCGTTCAAAAACTCGCTCTTGTAAAACACGTAATAATTTCACTTGCATTGGCTGCGGCATATCACCGATTTCATCAAGGAATAAAGTACCACCACTTGCGAGTTCAAAGCGTCCTTTACGTGCTGAAAACGCGCCCGTAAACGCACCTTTTTCATGACCAAATAATTCACTTTCTAATAATTCAGCCGGGATCGCACCACAGTTAACAGGAACAAATGGGCCGTGATTACGTGATGATGCATCATGGATTGAACGGGCAATAACTTCTTTACCCGTACCTGATTCACCGAGAACTAAAACATTAGCACCCTTAGTCGCAACTTGAGTAATCAAATGGCGAACACTTTGAATCGCATCACCACGCCCTACTAACTGTTTAATTAATGCTTTTGAGGCCGAGGTTGATTGACCTAACTTACTCGTAACACATTGGCGATAAGATTGACAACGCCCGAGTAAAAGTGTCAGCTGGTGATAGGAAAAAGGATGTTCGATATGACCGATTAAATTACCTTGCTTTGATGCTGTTTCCTGTGTACCAAACGTCAAAAATGGATTCATTGGGTTAGCATCAAGTAACGCAAATAGTTCCTTTTCTGAATACCTATCTGAAGACACGATAACACTATTTGCAGCAAGATCGATCTTTGCACTAATGTCGATGTGAGAGTCATAACTCTGCCACCCTTCTCCAAGAAAGGACAATATCGTTTCTAAATTTTGTCTCCGTTCAATATTTTCATCAATTACAAAAACTGACTTAGTAGTATCCATATTACTGCCTACGCTAAACTTTACTCAAACTTAAATAAACCACAGTTAACCTACTGTTAAATAGTGTCAAAAACTAACCGACGCCAATTTATTGACATAGCTATAGTACACATTCCTAAATCAAGATGAAACAACGGTAGGGGTTAATTAGAAGTTAGAGTAAAAATAGTCTGTGCTATATCACATTATCTACATATTGATCTGTTTATCATAGATAAACGCGCAGGATTAACAAACCCACGCGCTCAAATTACCTACAATAATAAATGTATTAGTCTTCGTAACCCCCCTTTTTCAACTCAACGACCTGATAATGTCGGGCATTTAACCCCCAGAATTCAGGTAACGTAGTCGAAACAGCAATCGATGACCATGTACCGACAATTAAACCAATGAACATCGCAACAGAGAATCCATTCAAAGGTTCGCCCCCAAGTAACCACAATGCCGAGACCGTCATTAAGGTTGTTCCAGATGTTACCATTGTGCGCGATAGAGTTGCCCCAATAGCATCATTATTCACATCAGCAATTGCTAAATTAGGCTTAAGAATAAGTAACTCGCGGATACGATCCCCAATAATAATAGAATCATTTAATGAATAACCGATAATCGCCAATATCGCCGCAAATACCGTCAAGTTAAACTCGAGTTGTAATGCAGCAAACACCCCAAGTACAAATAATACATCGTGCAGCAAGGCAAATAATGCACCCGACGCTAAACGCCATTCAAAGCGATAACTTAAATACGCCATGATACACAACATCGAGACTAAGATCGCTAGGCCACCTTGTTCCGCTAACTCTTGTCCAACTTGAGATCCGACAATACTGGTGTTTAGTACTTGAATATTTGTTGATAATGGCGCGAGTACCTCTGTGATATCCGGAATACCTATGCCAGTCGTAGGTTCCGCGTAGCGTAAGATCCATCGACCCATCTCCCCCCCTTCAATAACATTAACATTTTGGTTCAATGCCGATTGTAATAAAGGCGAGATCTCACTCATTGTAATCGTTGGATCCATCTGCACTTCAGTAATAACACCACCAGTGAAGTCAACTCCCCAATTCAGTCCATTAATACTAAGAAATGCTATCGCAACAAGCATAAAAACCACTGATACAGCACTGCTGATATAACGTAATTGACTGTAGTTATTACTCTTTTTTTTGTTACTATTGTTTATATTGATAGTCATCATTATACCTTCAAGTCATGACGAGTATCACGACCCCATAATTTATTAATTAATGCACGTGATACCAAGATGCCTGTAAACATACTGGTTAAGATACCTAAGCCCAGCGTTAAAGCGAATCCTTGCACGGGTCCCCTGCCAACCGAATACAGTACAACCGCAATAATTAAGGTGGTTATATTGGCATCAAGAATCGTAGCAAATGCACTATCAAAACCACAGTCAATGGCTTGTGCAAAACTACGTCCTTCTCGTAATTTATCTCGAATACGCTCAAACACCAGTACATTTGTATCGACGGCCATACCAACAGTAAGCACTAACCCTGCAATACCCGGTAGCGTTAATACAGCACCTGGGATCAAAGCTAATAAACCAAATAAAATAATAATATTGGCAATGAGCGCGATATTTGCAACCCAGCCTAGACGACGATACCACAGCGCCATAAATACCAAGGTTAAACCCAGCCCGAGCGCTAATGCTGAGAAGCCATTTTGAATATTATCGGCCCCCAGTGAAGGACCTATCGTTCTTTCTTCAACAATAGTCACAGGTGCAGTTAACGACCCTGCACGTAGCAACAATGCAAGCTCTTGTGCATCAGCCATATTGCCAGCACCCGTGATTCTAAATTGACTGCCTAGCTGGGCTTGAATAGTAGCAACACTAATAATGTTGTTGGTCTTTTTAGTGGAACCATCCGCGTTACGACTGTACTCACTGTAAAGCGTTGCCATCGGCTTACCAATATTATGCTTGGTAAAACTCGACATTTTTTTACCACCCGCGTTATCTAACGTAATATTAACTTCTGCAGCCCCTATTTCACCAACACTGGCTCGAGCATCAATAATATGTTCACCACCCAAAATAGCATCACGCGCAATGCGGATTGGAATACCATCGTTATTGTTAACCAGCATGCTGCCACTGCGCACGGTTTCAAGTTCGTGGAATGCTAGGCTCGCGGTTGCACCTATCACATTTTTTGCCGTCGCAGGATCTTGCACACCGGGTAATTCAATACGGATACGATGCTCACCTTGGCGCTGAACCATCGCTTCAGTAATACCTAACTCTGCGATACGACTACGCATAGTTTGCAAGTTTTGCTGCACTGTCAGGTTAATGATGTCGGTCTTTTCAGTTTGCGGAATACCCACCTCTACCAATAACCCCGAACTCTGAGTTACTTTCCATTGCGGATAGTTGTTGTGCATTAATTTCAACAATGTGACTTTTGCTTCATCGGTGGGCAAGTTCAGTTGCAAACTATTATTATGATTAATGCTAATTCGAACACCTCGAAACCCTTCCTCACGAAAATCAGTGCGTAGGTTATCTACCAATTGCTGTGCTCTGATATTGAATACCGGTTCCATATCAACATCTAGCAAGAACTGCACACCACCACGTAGATCTAAACCTAATTTGATTGGCTTCAACCCCATACTCTGTAACCAAGACGGCGCAGCAGAAACGAGTGCTAAAGTAATATCATCATCTGCTGGCAATGTGGCTTCGAGTATCGCCTTAGCACGTGTTTGAGTGCTTAAGTCTGTTAACACTATCGTGGTTTTATCCATGTCTTGATCGATACGTTTTACCGCAATATTACTTCCTTCTAGTGTCTGCTTAAGCACGTGAAGAGCGGGTTGTTGGTCTTGTTTATGGTTAATTTGCAGTGCCGGATCTTCACCATATATAGTAGGGATCGCACTTAATAGCATAATTAAGACAGTACAGATTAAAACCACATACTTCCAACCTGCATAATGGTTAAGTCGTTTACGTTGAACTTTTGAATTTGTTATTTTTGTCATTTGATAGCAGTCCATCAATGCCAAGCTTTACATAAAGACCATTTATATACTGTTTTCTGTATATAAATAGTGCGTTATATAAGTACCGTTTATAAAAATAAAGCGGTGGCATATAGGTGATTAACTCGCTTATAACTCGCTGACAATAGGACCATTAAAAACGCTATTTACAGTACGTTTGCACTATTTGCAATACCATATACGGCGCTATTTATAGAACTCTTTAGGGAATATAAGCAGATAATAAAGGCAACAAAAAAGCAGTGTGATTAATACTTACATTTTTGTCTAAACAAATGTAATAACAGCAGGATACTGACGGTGGGAATATAAAAGATTACTGTCTTTCCAGCCCGATAGTCGAGACTTAGAACACGATATCTGAGTCAACCAATGTTGATAAAAATTAATATTAACCGCATAGCCAATCACAAAAGACGGCGATGGTGGAATAGATAATTCAATCTCTATCTGATAGTCCGGTTCAGGATTATTTAACAGTAATCGACCAGCACTGGTATAACGAGAGGTTTCCGTTAAAGCAAATTCATAAGCATGAATTGGTAATGATACAGAAGGTTGTTCTGATTCAGCGAGATCTTGGTAAGCAATACCCGCTTCATTTGCATTTACAAGTAAAGAGGCTGGTGCTAATAACGGTTTTGATGATATCGCTAATTCTGTGTATGTGTCAGCCTGAGAATTAAAGCCCATAACCATAACAAACAACAGAGTAAAATAGCGCATCAACCGAAGTAGCATAGAAGATAAATAACCATAAAGGATAATTAGATATCATAATCACTCGAGTTTAAAGATACAAGGATTATTTTAAATGCCAGAAAGCAAAAAAGGCTTACCGTTAAGGTAAGCCTTTTTCTAAATTTGGTGCCCGAGGCCGGAATTGAACCGGCACGCCTATTAAGCGAGGGATTTTAAATCCCTTGTGTCTACCGATTTCACCACTCGGGCTGAGTGATAAACTGTTAAGCTGCTGCCTAACCGGATATGCGCTTACTTTACCGTATTCTAAATATGAGTCAATGAAAACCTTTGCATAGATATCATATGGTTGAAAATAAATCCAATATGCTTATTATCACAACGATTTAACAATCGGCACTGTGCACTGTTATTATATTCTTACGTGTTTCAGCCGCGTTTTCATATTCGACATAACATTTAAAATTATGATTTGTTATCTCAGAACGTTCATTTTCCCAACTCCTAGGAATAATTTTCAACGTGGTTCCTTCAACAAAAACAAACTGACTATCACTTAAGCCCATTGCAGGTTTAAAATGAGTATCTTCTTCACCTTGATAAAATGGATAGCTATCGCGGATAAACAGCTTTGAGCCATCGGCCATGAAAATATAATAATATCCCTTAGTGACACTCCAATTATTATGCCCATCACAACCAAAAGTACACTCACCTGCGGCTGGAATATTATCAACCAGCGCCTTAAGATGCGCTATCTGACTTTGCTCTTCCAATTGCGCAGCAATACTAGATAATGTAACTATCTTCCCATCGCGGTGAACGTGCATGAAGCTAGGTAACGCTACCGCGGCTAAAGCAGCCAATATGATCACGGCAACGATCAATTCTATTAATGTAAAACCCGTACTACCTTTATATCTTTTGGCTTTCACTTTTACCACCCAAGTTGACTAAACGGCAACTTAAATAACCATAAAATATTTCATAGTTTCATATAAACGATAATAGACGGTAAATGAAGGTAAGCTTGAAATAAACCAGAGTTCAGGAACAATATCAATCATCTTTCTTTTAGCCACAGCTGTAAAATCGACTGTCAGAGATACTATTTACAATATAAGATGTTATCCGATAAAGTCGGCTTTGATGAATTCAGATAATCCGAAAAATAAATAGCCAGTTTATACAAGGTAAATTTTAGACATAAAAAAACCAGCTATAAGCTGGTTTTTTTATAAAATGTTGGTGCCCGAGGCCAGAATTGAACTGGCACGCCTATTAAGCGAGGGATTTTAAATCCCTTGTGTCTACCGATTTCACCACTCGGGCACTGAATTCTGTTGTTTATTGCTAAACATTTATAGCTTATTCGTTCACAGTGCTGAACCAATAAACTTGCTCTTACGAGCTAAATCATGGAGGCGGGTCCCGAAGTCGAATCGAGGTCCACGGATTTGCAATCCGCTGCATAGCCACTCTGCCAACCCGCCATATACTGCGATGACAAATTAATTGTTAACACAGAGTGCTAATTTTACATCTTAGCGAGATATACTATTTCTAGTATTAGTATTAATTGGTGCCCGAGGCCAGAATTGAACTGGCACGCCTATTAAGCGAGGGATTTTAAATCCCTTGTGTCTACCGATTTCACCACTCGGGCACTGAATTCTGTTGTTTATTGCTAAACATTTATAGCTTATTCGTTCACAGTGCTGAACCAATAAACTTGCTCTTACGAGCTAAATCATGGAGGCGGGTCCCGAAGTCGAATCGAGGTCCACGGATTTGCAATCCGCTGCATAGCCACTCTGCCAACCCGCCATATCCTGCCATCACAACTTTCGTTGCTAATACAGGGTGCTAATTTTACATCTTAGCGAGATATACTATTTCTAGTATTAGTATTAATTGGTGCCCGAGGCCGGAATTGAACCGGCACGCCTATTAAGCGAGGGATTTTAAATCCCTTGTGTCTACCGATTTCACCACTCGGGCACTGAATTTTTATAGTTTATCCGTTCCAGTGCAGAACCAATAAACTTGCTATTTACAAGCTAAATCATGGAGGCGGGTCCCGAAGTCGAATCGAGGTCCACGGATTTGCAATCCGCTGCATAGCCACTCTGCCAACCCGCCAAATTATATGTTTAATGTTATACCTAACAAAAAGAAATTGGTGCCCGAGGCCAGAATTGAACTGGCACGCCTATTAAGCGAGGGATTTTAAATCCCTTGTGTCTACCGATTTCACCACTCGGGCAATTTCTTTAACATTTCATCTAAGCTGCTTTATATAAACCGCTGTAGACCCTATGTGCTGACGCATTCTACAGACCTAAAAGATAGAGTCAACACCCTTTTATCTTCCGCGATCAAAACGCTTACGTTTCAACCTAAACAGTCTGTTTTTTAACTAAAAGGGGTTAAATATCACCGGAATAACGGGATAACCAAAAAATAGTCTACCTGGCCCGTAGCAGTTACGTCTAATCTTCGCTTGTTAACTCACCCCATGCTGCAGAAAAGTACTGCACCATAGAAACAACCGTTAACACCATTGCGGCATAAAACACGATATAAGCAAGGTAAACCATCCAAGGGCCTTGTTGCCAAACAAAACCGCCTAGCGCCATCATTTGAAAGCTTGTTTTCCATTTACCTGCATTACCGACAGCAACATTAGCACGTTTGCCCAAGTCCGCCATCCATTCACGTAAGCCAGAAATAGCCAACTCTCGGCCAATCATGATGAGTGTTGGGATCATTATCCACAATGCACTGTGTTCGCCGACACTCGCCGCGATACGGTCGTGATCACCCGCAACCATCACCAATGCAGTGATAACCATTATTTTATCTGCGACAGGATCAAGGAAAGCACCCAGCTTACTTGATACATCCCAACGTCGAGCTAAATAACCATCAAGGTAGTCAGTTGCACCTGCAACAAAAAAGATCCATGCAGCAATATAAAACGAATTTTCAATTGGTAAATAAAACGCGAGAACAAAAAAAGGAATTAAAATCACGCGAAACAAAGTTAAAATATTTGGTATGTTTTTCATTATTCTCATGCTTTTGAAATTGAAACATCCCTATAGTCCTATATCTTGCTTATTGATGCAATGAATCATAAATTTTTTCTGCTAAATCAATACTTATACCTGGTACTTTTGCTATTTCCTCCCTACTCGCACTACGTAACTGCTGTAACCCCCCCATAAATTTAAGTAATACTTGGCGGCGCTTCGGTCCAACACCAGCAATATTTTCTAAAGAGCTGGTACGTTTAACTTTATTACGACGAGCGCGATGGCCAGTAATCGCAAAACGATGAGATTCATCACGAATATGTTGAACAAGATGCAAAGCTGCTGAATCACTGGGTAAGTAGAACTCTATATCAGGTACATTGTCCAACGCACCCGACAAGATTAGCGTCTCTAAACCTGCTTTACGCGTCACACCTTTAGCAATACCAATGATTTCGGGCCGTTTAACAGTAAAATTATCAGCGTATTGAGTTAGCACTTGCTCCGCCTGTGTCATTTGCCCTTTACCACCATCGATAAATAGAATATCAGGTATTTTGTCGATTTCTGTAACCTTCTTAAAGCGGCGATCCAATACTTGGGCCATCGCGGCATAATCATCCCCGCCCGTGATCCCAGTGATATTAAAGTGTCGATAATCTGCTTTATTGGGTCCATCTCGATTAAATACAACGCATGAAGCAACCGTCTGTTCGCCGCCAGTATGACTAATGTCAAAACATTCCATACGTTGGATTTTGCCATCAAAGTTTAATACTTTTTCTAATTCTTTAAAACGATTAAGTACCGTGCTTTTCGTTGCTAGCTTCGTTGTTAATGCCGTTTCAGCGTTAGTAAGCGCCAACCTTAAAAACTTAGACTTGTCCCCTCGTTTAGGGCTAGTTAGCTTTATTTTACGACCCGCAAGTTGACTTAAACTTGATTCAATCAAGTCATTATCTTCCGCAAATTCCGTTAACAATATTTCCTTAGGAATCGCCTGTTCAGTCTCTTTATTCAAGTAGTACTGTAATAAAAACGCCTGAATCACTTCACTCATTTCTGTATTTGCAGGCACTTTAGGGAAATAACTACGACTGCCAAACACCTTACCCGAGCGTACGAATAACAAATGTACACAGGCGATACCATTTTTAAAGGCAAATCCGATAACGTCCATCTCACCTAAATCAGATGTCACATACTGCTGCTCTTGAATCGTTCTTAATGCTTGTATTTGATCGCGATAGCGTGCTGCCTCTTCAAATGCTAACTCTTGGCTGGCTTTCTCCATCTTAATTACTAATTCATTAATTACGTCAGTATTTTTACCCTTCAAAAATAGCGCAGCAAGTTCAACCTGTTGTTGATATTCCTCAGGATTATCCATTTTTACACAAGGGCCTAAACACCGCTTAAGTTGGAACTGTAAGCACGGACGTGAACGATTTTGATAATAGCTATCTTCACACTGACGCACAGGAAATAGCTTTTGCATTAAATGCAAACTTTCTCGTACAGCGCTGCCACTTGGATAGGGACCAAAATATTGCCCTTTACGCTTATTTTTATTACGAATAGACGTTAATTGCGGATGCTTATGATCGGTTATCAAAATGTAAGGGTAAGACTTATCATCACGTAATGAAACATTATAACGTGGCTGATAGCGTTTAATATACGTATGCTCAAGCACTAACGCTTCGGTTTCAGAATGCGTCACTGTTACATCAATACTCGTAATATGGGTGACTAATACACGCGTTTTTTCACGATCGACGGTTTTTCGAAAGTAACTGCTTAGGCGTTTATGTAGATCTTTCGCTTTACCGACATAAATAACCACATCTTTATGGTCATACATACGGTAAACACCGGGTTGGTGTGAAACTGTTTTCAAGAAATCTTGATAATTGAATTGTTCTTTTGAAGGCATAAAATAAAAGACGCCCGAAGGCATCTTTCTCAATTGAAATTAAGTAAGGTCATGCTTAATTATAGTGTATCTGCATCTAAGATACCGTGTCTTATCGCAAGGTGAGTCAGTTCTACGTCACCATTAATATTAAGCTTACTGAATAGGCGATAGCGATAAGCATTAACCGTCTTAGAGTTAAGGTGTAATTGTTCGGCAATATCGACCACTCTCTGCCCTTTCGTGATCATCATCATGATTTGTAATTCACGCTCTGACAGACTTTGGAAAGGGTTCTCATCTGCAGACGAAAATTGACTTAATGCCATCTGTTGTGCAATTTCAGGCGCAATATAACGCTGCCCACTATGTACTTTACGGATTGCACTTAACACTTCGTCAGGTGCTGCACTTTTAGTTAAATAGCCTGCACCGCCTGCTTGCATTACTTTGCTTGGAAATGGTTCTTCCGTGTGTATCGTTAATACGATAATTTTAATATCAGCATTGTTCCGTAAAATTTTGCGAGTCGCTTCTAATCCGCCAATACCTGGCATGTTCATATCCATCAAGATCACATCTGGCTGATTTTCTCGACAAAACTGAACGGCATCCTCTCCGCATGAAACTTCACCCACGACTTTAATACCACGTACATCTTCAAGAATTCGGCGAATCCCAGTACGGACTAATTCGTGATCATCGACAAGGAATACATTAATCAAAAGAATATCTCCGCATACACATAATTTCTAAAGAACATAATACATTAGATGGCCAAAAATAGGTTGTTATTTTTACGCTTAAGTTAACCATAGAAGCTAATATATTTATGCCAAATAATAATATGCCATTATATATCAATAATTTAATAACTATATTACTTTAAAGCTAAAATGCGGTTCAGTTAGCAAAATAAATATAGTTACTAAAAAAATGTGAAATATCAAGCTATGTATAAGGCCTTTATATAGATATATAAAGGCCTTATACATATTTATTATTGATAATACAGCTTATTAATTAACCACCACTGATTTGATCAATGCCATTCAAAATATGTTACATTTTGCCTAACGCTAGCGAAAAGGATAAATCAATGGAAAAACCGCAACCTGAGTTAATAGAAAAACCCTACCCACCCGCAGATGATGATTGTTGTGGTGGCGGCGCTTGCTGCCCTTGTGTTTGGGATTATTACTACGAACAACGAAAACGATGGAATGCACAACGTGCCGCATTACTTGAAGAAGCTGAATAAATTAGAGAGATTAAATAATACCAGATAGCAAAAAGCCGGTACTTAAATGAATAAGTACCGGCTTCTCTATATAGATGGCGGAGGAGGAGAGATTTGAACTCTCGAGGAGCTATTAACCCCTGCTGGTTTTCAAGACCAGTGCATTCGGCCACTCTGCCACCCCTCCGCAGCAATGGAGCGTATAATAGAGATACACCGTCCAGTTGTAAAGTAAAAAGACCAAACCTTCAAACTTCGCACAAAATAAAACCAACTCGATCAACTTTCTAGCGACAGAATAACACAAGTGTTTAAAAAACGTCAGATTCGATATATTTATCAACAAAATAACGGTGAGAATAAACTACGCTGAAGAATAATAGCTAAATGACAACGAAGCAGTGGCGTGATGAAAGAAAAATAAGGCTTAAGATGCAAAAAAGGCGCTACCTTTTCAGGTAGCGCCTTTCTCTATATAGATGGCGGAGGAGGAGAGATTTGAACTCTCGAGGAGCTATTAACCCCTGCTGGTTTTCAAGACCAGTGCATTCGGCCACTCTGCCACCCCTCCGCAGCAATGAGCGTATAATAGAGATATGATTGAGTATTGTAAATGTCTATAAGCTAAAAAAACACGCTCAACGATCTAACCGTTTACTTTTCACTCGCTTCGCGCTGTAATCCAACAAAGAGGGTGTGCGAATTGATATGAGCAGATATAAGCAAATGTTATGTTAGCGGAACGGGGCAGTATACGAGCAAAACAAGAAATTCGCCTAAACCAAACTCGTGAGGATATTAACGGTCAAAATGAGATGGATGAGGGATGCTAAAATGCAAAAAAGGCGCTATCTTTTCAGATAGCGCCTTTCTCTATATAGATGGCGGAGGAGGAGAGATTTGAACTCTCGAGGAGCTATTAACCCCTGCTGGTTTTCAAGACCAGTGCATTCGGCCACTCTGCCACCCCTCCGCAGCAATGGAGCGTATAATACAGCGTTTGACCTAAAAATAAAGTGTTTTTAAAATTTAATCACATTTTTAAGCAGAAAGGCTTGTTTTTAGCTTATTTGGCTATAAATTAACTATATTGTCATATTATGTCGGAACTTTAGGGTATACTGACAATCTAACTAGCTGTGTTAATAATTAAGGAAAAGACACCATGCAACAACGTACGATTCAGACTCAGTCGCAGGCAAGCGTACTCGCGACGAATAAGGTGCTTAAAAACACCTATATGCTATTAGCGATGACACTAGCGTTTTCAGCGTTAGTTGCTAGCGCAGTGGTTACATTAAACTTACCTTCTCCAGGTATCATCATTACCCTAATTGGTGTGTACGGATTGATGTACCTAACAGAGAAAAACCGCAACAACTCAATGGGTATTTTATTTGTATTTTTATTCACAGGTTTCTTAGGTTATACCGTTGGCCCATTAATTAACATGTACTTAGGCGCGGGTATGGGTGATGTTGTCGTATTAGCACTTGCTGGTACTGCATTTACTTTCTTTGCTCTGTCTGCATATGTGCTAACAACCAAAAAGGATATGTCTTTTCTTAGTGGCATGATGATGGCAGGTTTTGTCGTACTTATCGTGGCTATGATTGGTAACATATTTTTACAAATTCCAGCACTTAGTCTAGCAATCAGTGCTATGTTTATTCTGTTTTCATCTGGCGCTATCTTGATGCAAACAAGTTCTATCATTCACGGTGGTGAAACAAGCTATATCTCAGCGACTGTCACTATCTTTGTGTCACTATATAATATCTTTGTTAGCTTATTACAAATCTTAGGTATTATGAGTAGCGACGACTAATCTCGTTGTTAGTGTTGATAAAGTAGATCTAACGCCTTATTAGTTAAGTCCCGTTAATTCAAACTCTACTCATAGAGAATTGATTTAAGTTATACTATACATAAGAAGTTATATTTATAAATAGTGAAAAGCCTCGTTTGACGAGGCTTTTTTGTTTTCCCTCTAAGATTAGTTTATGCCTATGTTAATTATCAATGAACAAGAAATCGCAACCGACAAACTGGGTTATTTACTTAACTCTAACGATTGGAGTGAAGCACTTGCGCCAATTATTGCTGAGCAAGAAGGTATCAGCCTTAGCCCAGCTCATTGGGAAGTTGTTCATTTCGTGCGTAATTTTTACCTTGAATACAATACCTCACCTGCTATCCGCGCATTAGTAAAAGCAATGGCGAAGAAACTGGGGGCAGATAAAGGTAACAGCATCTATTTATATAAGCTGTTTCCTAAAGGCCCTGCGAAACAAGCAACCAAAATAGCGGGATTGCCTAAACCAGCGAAATGCCTTTAATCGACGCTCTAGTTAGCGTTCCTGTTAACACGAGTCCCATTATATTGAATAATTAATGAAGGGATTTTGTTAAACCAGAAACCAAAAAGCCCCGCTGAGTTGTTCGCATAACTCAGCGGGGCTTTTATTTAATCGACTCTTTATTAGCGGTCAGATTAACCCATGTGCGTTAGACCGCCCATGTAGCCTTGTAATGCTTCAGGTACTTCAACACGGCCATCAGCAAGCTGGTAATTCTCTAGAATCGCGACTAACGTACGACCTACCGCTAAACCCGAACCGTTTAGAGTGTGTAGTAGCACAGGCTTCTTATTGTCTTTAAGACGTGTACGTGCTTGTAAACGGCGTGCTTGGAAATCTTCACAGTTAGATACTGAAGAAATTTCACGGTACGTTTTCTGTGCAGGAACCCATACTTCTAGGTCATATGTTTTCGTTGCGCCAAAGCCCATATCACCCGTACACAATGTCACTACACGGTATGGCAAGTTAAGCTTGATTAAGATGTTTTCAGCGTGCTGACGCATCTCTTCAAGTGCTTCGTATGATTTTTCAGGGTGTGCTAATTGCACCATCTCAACTTTATCAAACTGATGCTGACGAATTAGACCACGAGTATCACGACCATAAGAACCCGCTTCACTACGGAAACAAGGTGTATGTGCAGTCAAACGTACAGGTAGATCAGCTTCGTCAGTAATAGTATCACGTGCAGTATTCGTCACAGGTACTTCAGCAGTTGGGATCAGGCTTAGACCTTGACCTTCTTCTGTTGCAGGTTTTGTGTGGAATAGGTCTTCACCGAATTTAGGTAATTGACCAGTGCCGTATAGCGAATCAGCGTTAACAAGGTAAGGTACATATAATTCTGTATAACCGTGTTCTTCTGTGTGCGTATCAAGCATAAATTGCGCAATAGCACGGTGCATACGTGCAATCTGGCCACGCATAACAATGAAACGTGAACCGGTAATTTTAACTGCGTTTTTAAAATCCAGACCGTTAAGCGCTTCGCCTACATCAACATGATCTTTAATTTCAAAATCAAATTCTTTTGGTTGACCCCAACGCTTTAACTCCACATTGTCATCTTCATCTTTACCTAGTGGCGCAGATGGATGTGGCAGGTTTGGTAGCGATAGTGCAATATCTTCAATTTTAGTGAGTAACTCAGCGAGTTCAGCTTTAGCCGCATCAAGTTCTTCGCCTAATTTTCCCACTTCAGCTAATAGTGGTTGAATATCTTCACCACTTGCTTTTGCTTTACCAATGGATTTAGAACGTACGTTACGATCATTCTGTAATTGCTCTGTACGGATCTGTAATGCTTTACGCTGTTCTTCTAATGATTTGATTGTATCAACGTCTAGTTCAAAACCACGGCTCGCTAAACGCTGTTTAGCTTCTTCTAAGTCTGCTCGAAGAAATTTAGGATCTAACATTCTTTACCTACTCTGCTTGTTTTATTTCGACCTGAGTGCGATTTCCTTGCACTGGGCCCAAAATATCTGTTGGTATTATTAACACGTATTATTTTAACGTGTATTTACTCTTTCATCACGGTATTTATACTTAAAATACGGGTCTTTATGCTCGAAATACTAAGCGCATACCTAAATATGCAACAAAAATACACACGAATACGTTTAAAGATACATTTAGCCCTGCTTTTAACCACTCACCTTGCTGTAATAACAACAAAGAATCCATCGAAAATGTCGAAAATGTCGTCAACGCACCTAAGAAACCTAAACCTATAAGTTGGCGCCAAGGTGTTTCTGCAATGATGTTGTCATCAAGTAGGGCGAACAATACGCCCATCAATAACGAACCTAAAATATTAACAATTAGTGTACCGAAAGGAAAACCCTTGCCCAGTACCGCCGTTGCAGTCTGGGCAATAACAGTCCGTAATACCGCACCTGTTGCACCGCCAAGTGCAACAAAACCGTATAATGCTAAATTATTCATTGATAGTGCCCTGCTTTATTCATTGATAGTTCTGTGTTCATTAATTAATAGTACCGTGTTTATTTATAACGTTGTCTTGGACTATTGATATCGAGCTGATGCAAGTAATCAAGTTTTTGCTTAATTTGCTTTTCAACGCCGCGATCAACAGGATGGTATAACTTAGTACCTTGCAATGCTTCTGGCATATAACATTCACCCGGTGCATACGCGCCTACTTCATCATGAGCATAACGATAGTCATCACCATAACCAAGATCGGACATTAGCTTAGTTGGCGCATTACGTAAATGCAGGGGTACATCAAAGTCAGGTTGTTCTTGTACTAACATTTTCGCTTGTGAGAATGCAGTATAAACCGAGTTACTTTTGGCCGCGGATGCGAGATACACGATCGCTTGGGCAATCGCTCTTTCACCTTCATAAGCGCCAACACGGCTAAAACAATCCCATGCCGATACAGCAACTTGCATCGCCCTTGGATCCGCATTACCGATATCTTCTGACGCAATAGCAAGCAGACGTCGTGCTATATGCAATGGATCACAACCACCTGCCAGCATACGTGCAAACCAATATAAAGCGGCATCGGGAGATGAACCACGAATTGACTTATGCAGGGCAGACATCAAATCGTAATAAAGCTCACCTTTGCTATCAAAGCTATTCACTTTTCGACCGACAACAGACATCAGCCTTTCAAGGGTAATAAATTTTCCTTGCCCTTCGTCTTCAGCCATATCATTTAATAGCTCGAGATAATTAAGGCTCTTTCTGGCATCGCCATCAGCTAACTCACAGAGCTTTTCTTTCACACCTAACGCAAAGTTAAATTTAACATTAACAAGACCTCGCGTATCAGTCAGAGCTTGATCAACAACTTGTTGGATCTCGTCAACGGTTAATTTTTTCAGTACATACACACGCGCACGTGATAATAACGCGTTGTTTAATTCAAATGACGGGTTTTCGGTCGTTGCACCGATAAAGATAATCGTGCCATCTTCGATATGTGGTAAAAATGCATCTTGCTGGCTTTTATTAAAGCGATGTACTTCATCCACAAATAAAATGGTGCGATAGCCTTGGATGGCATTATCTTTGGCTTTTTCTATCGCTAAACGAATATCTTTAATACCCGATGTAACGGCATGTACCCGCTCTACTCTAGCATCACAGTAATGGGCAATCATCTCTGCGATCGTGGTTTTACCTGTACCAGGTGGCCCCCATAAAATCATTGAGTGAGCATGACCAGCCAGTAATGCACGATGTAAAGGTTTACCCTCACCAAGAATGTGAGTTTGACCAATATATTGCGACATTTTCTCTGGTCGCATTCTTGCTGCGAGTGGTTGAAAATCAGGACTAAAATCAAGTGACATCGTATTATTCATTAGCGTTGATCATCTATATCTGTATCTTCCGGGATAATAAAGTTAAACAACGCAGGATCCATCTTATTCATTGTCTTATGATTTGTTAACGCAAACTGGCTATGTTGACCTTGTTGCTCTTGCACCGAGAATTGTGACATTTCACCTTGCTTAAATTGTAAAGTAAATACAGCCGCAGTAGGATCATTAGGCGTGATAACAGTATAAACACCCGCCTTTTTAGTGACGCGATAATTTCCCCATGCAGCTTGCTCTGAGCCTGCAATTAACATAAAGGGTGTATTTGCAATCGCATCTTTAAGTGAGTAAATACTAACTTGTTCAACAAACGGATTGTAAAACCACAAACTTTCACCGTTCGAGACAATCAATTGCTCATCAGGTGACACAGTTTCCCAACGAAACTGATTCGGGCGCTGTAATTGCATAGAGCCTTGCGCTGTCGATAAGTTATCCCCCTCAGCAGACGTAACGGTTTGTGTAAAGTCAGCACTGAATGGTTTTAACTGAGCAAGTTGACCTTGTAGCTCTTCTTTAACACTTTGTGCGTGCGTTAGCATTGATGCAGTCATGAGTACTGCAGTTGCTACGATTTTTTTTAGTGATATTTTCTGTTTCATAAATTAATCCTTCGGAGGCGGTGGCGCCAATACTTCTCGATTACCGTTATGTCCAGGTGAACTCACAATGCCCTGCACTTCCATCTCTTCGACGATACGTGCGGCACGGTTATAACCGATTTTAAACTTACGTTGTACGCCCGATACTGAACCTCGGCGTGTTTCTGTTACATGGTATACCGCTTGATCAAATAACTCATCAACATCGGATGAACCTTCTGCGACTTCACCGGGTAGTAAAGTATCAGCCGTTGCTTCACCATTTAAAATTTCGTCAATATAATTCGGTTCACCACGTAATTTCCAATCTGCTACAACACGATGAACTTCATGATCGTCAACAAATGCACCATGAACACGAATTGGCACACTGGTACCAGCTGGCTGATACAACATATCACCCATACCTAATAGTGTCTCAGCACCAGCTTGATCAAGAATGGTACGAGAATCAATTTTACTTGATACTTGAAACGCAATACGCGTTGGAATATTCGCTTTAATTAACCCCGTGATCACATCAACAGAAGGACGCTGGGTCGCTAAGATTAAATGGATACCGGCAGCACGGGCTTTTTGGGCGATACGCGCTATTAACTCTTCAACTTTTTTACCGACAATCATCATCATATCGGCAAACTCATCCACGATAACCACAATCGCAGGCAGTTTAATCAAGGCAGGTGCGGTCTCGTCCATACTATCGCCCGGCTTCCATAATGGGTCGAGTATTGGCTGACCAGCATCAATCGCTTGTTGTATTTTACTATTAAAGCCTGCGAGGTTACGAACGCCTACCGCTGATAATAATTTATAACGACGTTCCATCTCACCCACACACCAGCGCAACGAATTAGCCGCATCTTTCATATCGGTAACAACTTCAGTTAATAGATGTGGGATACCTTCATACACCGAAAGTTCCAACATTTTAGGATCAATCATGATCATGCGGACTTCTTCTGGCGAGGCCTTATAAAGTAAACTCATAATCATCACGTTCACACCAACCGATTTACCCGAGCCCGTAGTACCCGCAACCAATAGATGTGGCATCTTAGCCAGATCAACCACCACAGAATCACCTGCAATATCATGACCCAATACCATTGAAGTTTTTGATTTAGCTTCCGTAAATGATGGACTCGACATCACATCAGAAAGAAACACGGTTTCTCTATACTTGTTCGGCAGTTCAAGACCAATAACCGATTTTCCTGGGATAACTTCGACAATACGAACACTCATTGCAGATAATGAGCGGGCTAAATCTTTCGATAATGCCGAGATCTTACTGACTTTAATACCTGGTGCTAAATTTAGTTCAAAACGCGTAATAACGGGTCCAGGGTGTACATCGACAACTTGTGCTTTAATATTAAATTCGAGTAATTTTTCTTCGACTAAGCGCGCAACATGGTCTAGTTCAGCTTGAGATATCGGATTAATTTTCTTATCAGGCTTATCTAATAACTCTAAACCCGGTAGTAAGGTTAACGGCTTTTCTTTAAATTGCAGCGGGTTCGTTGATACAACTTGGTCACCGACAATTTCAAAACCATTATCAGAGCCATTATTATTAATTTGGAATACTGGCGCTAAAGCAGGCTCATCCAGTTGCAGGTCAGTACTTTTCTCTACGGCAGTAGATTCTTCAGCGCTCTGGTTATTAAAGCTTTGCGTATGTAAGTTGTTAGATTCGATAACACCATTATTGTCAGTTTTAATATCATTATCAGCAGGATAATCGTCCTGCATATGCTCAAACTCAGCAACATCGAATGCTGAGTTTGACGGTTCTTGGCATGGTATAAGCTCATCAACGGCTGTGAATGATATATTAACTGCATCATTATATTCATCGGTCAGTGGTTTATCCGCTTGTTCAGGTATCACTTTTTCGCTTTCACCCTGAGCATTTACAGAGGGAGTACGTGTTTTCGGTACAGAAGCTTGATATTCATCCTCAGATACCAACGCGTCTTCATTTACTTCCGTTTTCGCCGGTCGATTACTGAACTCTTTCACTTTATCGACAACAAATTGGCAGGCATTAATCACGCTCGCACCAAGCATATCAACAATTGTTAACCAGGATATCCCTGTTAACAGCGTAAAACCAATCGCAACAAAGCTCAGTAAAATAAGTGTTGAACCCAATATACCAAATAACTCACTGATCGCTTGTTCAACAACATCTCCAATTAAACCACCTGATGAAAAGTAATAAAGATCATCAAAATTAACAGATGCCAGTCCACAAACACCGATTAACAGCAATAATGCGCCAATCATGCGTAAACCAACAGTAAAAAAGTCTATTTCATCAAGTTGTCTCGGACGCCAAAAGATAAACCAAGCCAATGAGACAAATGCGAGTGGTATTGCATAAGCATAAAGACCAAAAGTGAAGAATAAAACATCGCCCATCCACGCACCGAGTGAGCCAGCGGCATTCTTTACAGGCCCTTCCCAGCTAGTTTGGGACCACGAGGGGTCTGCAGGATCAAAAGTCACTAATGCGACCATTGCATAGCAAGCGATAAAGGTAGAAAAAATGAATCCAACTTCAAAAACGCGCTGGATACCTGATAATGGGGCAAGATATTTAGATGGAATAGCTAAATTAAATTTGTTCATCTTGATTTATGACTCTTGAAGGCGACGGTTTTACGTTATCTACTATACCTAAGTTACTGCAAGATGCACAATCAGCAAACCGAATAAAGGTAACTTGGTATATGAGCTATCAACTTTAAATAAATGCTAGAAACAAAACAAGCGGCAATATGCCGCTTGTTGATTATTTATCATTTTATTTGCGTTAATCTAGGATTACGCTAAAAGATTATGTGCTATAAGTTAAATTAACGCGTTTTAATAACTAAACGGTTACTTTGTTTTACTTCTTCCATAACAACATAAGTACGAGTGTCATTAACACCCGGTAAACGTAATAGCGTTTCACCAAGTAAACGACGGTAAGCTGACATATCAGATACACGTGTTTTTAATAAATAATCGAAGTCGCCAGATACTAAATGACACTCTTGAATTTCTTCAAGCTCTTGAACCGCTTTATTGAATTGCTCAAATACATCAGCAGCACCACGGTTTAAAGTGATTTCAACAAAAACAAGCAATGAAGCATCAAGAAATTGTGGATTTAGAATTGCGGTATAACCTGTAATATAACCTTGGCGTTCTAAGCGACGCACACGCTCTAAACATGGTGTTGGACTTAATCCTACACGTTTCGACAACTCTACATTGGAAATTCGGCCGTCTTTTTGTAATTCATTAAGAATATTACGGTCGATTCGATCTAGTTCCTTCATTGGTCGAGTTTTTACTTCCATCATCATTTCCACCCTTTTACATCCCAGTAAAACTTTGTTTTTCAAATAATCCATTCATTTGAATACGCAATAGTTAGAATTAACTTAAAGTACTAGCTAAATCCTAACCAAGATTATAATAGCCTACAATAATTCAATTTACGAGGCTTATGTTATGCGTTCTCGTCTCTAGAGACACATAATATTTACAAAGACACCGCTTACATAACAATAGGCTAACATCGATGTTTTATTTCTAAGCCACCAAAATAGACGTTTCGGTGGCTTAATTAGACATTAACAGAACATTAATTCCATTGAAAGGGGGGATATGCAAAATATATAGCTGAATCGCGGTTTTCACTATTTTTGCATTATTATGCATTTTAAAATTATATTTTTACTCTACTATTTACCCCGCGCCACAAAGTTTTTACAATTGACCTCAATTATTGGTATTAAGGAATCGTAATGAGTAATACAAAACACTGCCGTCTACTTATATTAGGCTCAGGTCCAGCAGGATATACCGCAGCGGTTTATGCTGCTCGTGCAAATCTAAACCCTGTAGTAATCACCGGTATGCAGCAAGGTGGTCAACTAACCACTACGACTGAAGTTGAAAACTGGCCGGGTGATGCTGAAGGGCTAACGGGTCCTGCATTGATGGAGCGTATGAAAGCACACGCTGAGCGTTTTGAAGCTGAGATCATTTTTGATCATATCAACGATGTTGATTTATCAGTTCGCCCATTTAAATTAAAAGGCAATGATGTTGAGTACACATGCGATGCGCTCATCATTTGTACTGGCGCATCAGCGAAATACCTTGGTTTACCTTCAGAAGAAGCATTTAAAGGCCGTGGCGTATCAGCTTGTGCGACCTGTGATGGTTTCTTCTACCGCAATCAAAAAGTGGCAGTTGTTGGTGGTGGTAACACCGCCGTTGAAGAAGCGCTTTATCTATCAAATATCGCTTCTGAAGTGCATTTAATTCACCGTCGTGAAGAATTCCGCAGTGAAAAAATCTTAACCAAGCGCTTACAAGAAAAAGTAGCCAACGGTAATATTACATTGCACCTGAACAAAACACTTGATGAAGTATTAGGTGATGAGATGGGTGTAACCGGTGTCCGTATGCGTGATACACGTACTGACGAAACCAACGACCTTGATGTAATGGGTGCCTTTATCGCTATCGGTCATCAGCCAAACACGGATTTATTCACTGATCAATTAACCATGAAAGATGGCTACTTGAAAGTAAATTCAGGTACAGAAGGCTTCGCGACACAAACAACTATCCCTGGTGTGTTTGCTGCTGGTGATGTTTCTGACCACATTTACCGTCAAGCAATTACGTCAGCTGGAACAGGCTGCATGGCAGCATTAGATGCCGAACGTTTTCTTGATGGATTAGGCGATTAATCCGTTTATTCTGCTAAGGTGATACCCAAGGTATCACCTTTTTCAAACCTCCTCCTTTTTCAAGATCCCCCTATATGCCAATCTATTTACCTGAACTTACTCACGACTTAACTTATTTTCCACCAGTCAACACCGCGTTAAGCGAACCCGATGGTTTACTTGCTATGGGTGGCGATCTCAGCCCTGAGCGGCTTATAAATGCGTATCAACAAGGTATCTTTCCTTGGTTTGAAGAAGATCAGCCTATTCTTTGGTGGTCACCGAGTCAACGCATGGTATTAACCCCAGGTGCAATGCATATATCACGTAGCTTACGTAAATCTTATCGTCGCCAAAACTTTAGCCTGTCTATCAACCATGCATTTGCAGAGGTGATTGAATCTTGCGCAGAGCCTCGTGGCTATTCAGGTGAGACTTGGATAACAGATTCGATGCAAAACGCATATTTACAACTGCATGAAATGGGCTTTGCACACTCTATTGAAGTCTGGCAAGAGGAGCAATTAGTTGGCGGTTTATATGGCTTATATATTGGCGATATTTTCTGTGGGGAGTCGATGTTTCATACTATTACCGATGCCTCTAAGATCGCCTTTATCGGTCTACAGCAACACCTAGCAGATATGGGCTGTAAGCTGATCGACTGCCAATTACATAATGAACACTTGGCCTCATTAGGGGCAACAGAAATTAGTCGTGACACATTTATCAAGCAACTCAATAACCGAGACGTTACCGCGAACCAGCATCTATGGCAGCCTCAAGCGCTTGTATTAGACTTAATAGATAAGGCCAGCACATAGGAACACTATAATATGATTAAAGTAGCCTTAACGCCGCCAATGCCTTGCAGTTACCTTAGCGAGCAGCAAGAACAAATTCTTGTTGTCCAAGATGACCAATTACACAGCCAAGCAGGTTATGAAGTCTTATTACTCAATGGCTTTCGTCGCAGTGGTAATGACGTATATCGACCACACTGTCAAACATGTCAGGCTTGCCAATCAATACGTATTGATAGCCAATTATTTAAGGTAAGTAAAAGCCAAAAACGCTTACTCAAAAAAAATAAGCACATTGAAATGCGGGTTAGCCATCAACCACGACCGGATTATTATCCATTGTACGAACGTTACATTAATACCTTACACAGTGATGGCGCCATGTTTCCCGCCAGCCAATCTCAATATGATGGTTTTATAACCAGTGCTTGGTTAACCCCCACCTTTCTCGAGTTTTATCTTAATGACACCCTTATCGCGGTAGCCGTCACCGATGTGATGGCTAATAGTATGAGCGCCATGTATTGCTTTTATGACCCCAATTTTCTACACAATTCCTTAGGTACCTATGCTATTTTACAGCAGCTTTTATTAGCAAAGGCGACAGGTAAGCAATGGCTATATTTAGGCTATCAAATTGATCAGTGCGGCAAGATGAATTACAAGGTTAACTTTAACCCACATGAGCGCTTGGTGGCAGGAAAGTGGCAGGACTAATCCAGCCTAAGAGTCAATAATAAAGCGTTTTAAAAATAAAACGTAAATATCTTACCTATAATATATACAGGCCAGCGTAAATCTGGCATCATCTTGCGGTCAAATATAGCTATTATAATTAAATTTTAAGAGGACTCATGGCAAAAGAAGACAGCATTGAACTACAAGGTACAGTTCTAGATACACTTCCTAACACAATGTTTCGTGTTGAATTAGAAAACGGCCACGTTGTTACTGCGCATATCTCAGGTAAAATGCGTAAAAACTACATCCGAATTCTTACTGGTGATAAAGTTACTGTTGCACTAACACCTTACGATTTATCTAAAGGTCGTATCGTCTTCCGTGCCCGTTAATCACGAGCCTCTAAAAAAACCAGCGTAAGGCTGGTTTTTTTAGGTCTACGATTTACTGTATTTCCCACAACTGCATCTATCTAATAAGGTCTTAATACCCTTCAATTTCAGACTGCCTACGACTCAATTTCGATCGTCTACAGTTGACCCCTTAATTACCCTATTTATCGATTATTCAACATCAACGCGTAAGATCTCTTCTTCCTGCGCTGCTTTTTTATCTCTGAATTGTTGCTTTAATACAGCTTTCTTAAGCATAGCAATTTCACCATCAGTACCAATTGTAAAATGCTCAGGTTCAGTATTGAAACGTGACTGATACAGCATCACAGCTTGCAGAGAGCTATCTTTTTGTGCCGATGTCAATACTACACCGTTTTCCCACTTACCGAGCTCTACCGCCGTTCTAAGCTTTTCATATACTTCCGGTGTCATGCTTTCAAGTAACTTATCAACTGACATATTTACGTCCTTTGTTAATGCTCAGGGGCGTGCCCTGCTAAATAATAAAATATACAACAACCCTACTATAAATACGCACCGATTTAAACTATAACAGCGTTGGGGATAACTCGATTCACATAATCGAACAGAGTTTGCTATAAACAAAAAAGGAAGCCAATTGGCTTCCTTCATACAACTATCTTATATAGATAACTCTAATACACTGTTTGCTTATGCAAATTCGTGCATATCGATACCAGCCATTTTTTGCATTACGCGTAAAACCTGGCAGCTATAACCAAACTCATTATCATACCAAACGTATAATACTGCGCGGTTACCTTCGGCAATAGTAGCTAATGAATCAACGATACCAGAGAAACGGCTACCAACCATATCTGTTGATACTAATTCTTTAGACGTACTGAAATCAATTTGATTGTGTAATGGCGAACTTAAAGACATTTCTTGTAAGTAGCTGTTCAAAGATTCTCTTTCAACTTCTTTATCAAGGTTTAAGTTAATGATTGCCATTGATACATTCGGCGTTGGTACACGAATAGCGTTACCAGTCAGCTTACCTTTTAACTCAGGTAGTGCTTTTGCTACTGCAGATGCAGCTCCCGTTGACGTTAATACCATGTTCATTGCAGCGCCACGGCCACGACGGTCGCCTTTGTGGAAGTTATCAATCAAGTTTTGATCATTAGTATATGAATGCACCGTTTCAACGTGACCATTAGCAATACCGTATGCATCTTGAATCGTTTTCAGTACTGGTGTGATTGCATTCGTTGTACAACTTGCCGCTGATACAATGTTATCTTCAGGTAAGATATCAGTATGGTTAACACCATAAACGATATTTTTAATCTCACCTTTACCAGGAGCAGTTAGCAGGACTTTTTCTGTACCCGGCGCTTTTAAGTGCAGACCTAAACCATCTGTATCACGCCAGATACCCGTATTATCTACTACAAGTGCATTCTTAATACCGTGCGCAGCGTAATCGATTTGATCAGGACCATTTGAATAAAGGATCTTGATGTAAGTACCGTTAGCAATGATTGCATTGTTTTCTTCATCAATATCAATCGTACCATTGAAGGGACCATGTACTGAATCACGACGTAATAAAGAAGCACGCTTCTCAATATCGCCAGGACCACCACGTACAACTATTGCACGTAAACGTAATAGATTGCTCTCACCTGTTTTATCAACAAGTAAACGCGCAAGTAAACGACCAATACGGCCAAAACCATATAGAACAACATCACGAGGTTCAGGCTGAGTATCGTTATTTAATGCAGGTGCTAATTCAGCACGTAAGAATGCGTCGATACCAGTAGAATCTTCATTATCAGCCCAATAGCGAACAGCCAAACGACCGATATCAATTTGAGAATTGCTAATTGGTAATTCACTGATCATTTGCAGTAATGGGAAAGTTTCAGTGAAGCGTAATATACGTCCTTCATGACGTTTAACCACACGGTGTGCTTTTTGGAGATCAATTGCTGTGGCATTTTGTAATGGACGACCGTAAATTAATACTTCAACGCCTTTATTACGGTACAGCTTTCCTAACAACGGTAGCATAGATTCTGCGAGTTCTTGGCTCTCTTGCCAGTTCAACAAATGACTTTCAGATGGCATCTTTTTTCCCTTTTAATCACAACTACATGTAAGAAACATTAAAACAACAGCCAGTTAACCAACGGCTGGTTTTTAATCAATTAGATAAGGTAATCATACAAAAATAACCACTAATTTACCAATTAATCATGTGAATTAGGTCTTTTTTTACTTTCTTACTTTCATTCAAAACACAAAAATTTAACAATGAAATAGTAACGGCTTTACTTTTTCCGCTTGCTCACTTTATGACCGAGGTGATAACTCAGTAATTCAGCACAAACATCGATAGCTTTAATCCCTTCAGTAATTTAAAAACGGAGTTAGACACAATTACTTAATCTGTGGTAGTGTTCCAAAATCACTCGTTTTAATCTTATTTTTATGTATCGTTTATTCTCTATTGGTCGTTTAATTCCAGTTATTGCTATTGCTAGTTTATTGGCAGCCTGTGGCGAGCCGAGCGATGTAGTGACTATATGCGAAAATGATAATGCGCTCTGCCAAGATCTAAATTCAGACCAATGGTGTCAAAGAGAAAGAGATAGTCTTATCACTGCCCGTTTTCACCTAAAGCAGAATGAGACAGAACAAACACAGTATTCATTATTAACATCCCTCAATACTTATCAAGAGTGTATAAAAATTGCGGCACTAATCGAGCCAAGAACGCACCCAGAATTAAAAACCCTACGTGTTTCGGCGATGTTAAGTACTTATGATGAATTACTGGCATTAGAAAAAAAGACACTTAAGAGTAATAACCCGTATATCCTCAATTACCACTGGGTCACTCATAATAATGAAGCGGCAAAACGACGCTTTATCGCTTTATCTAAAAAACAAAGCTTTGATGATCCAGTATTGTATTTCGCCATTGCTAATATTTATGACAACAATACCGACAAAGCAACTGTTAATTTATTGAAAGGTATCCGTCTACTCGGCGATGATCACGAGATGACAACAAAGCTTATATATGGGTTAATCACCGCTTATATGCATCAAAGAAATTATGACCTCGCATATTTATGGTCACATGTGGCTATTATTTTAGAGGTTGAAAATATAAATCTAACGCTATTCACACATAACAAAATATCGCAAATTAAAAAGACACGTTTAGAAGTATTGGCAACAAGGATTGCAGAACAAATAGAAGATCAAGAGTTTACTGACGAGAGCTATCAATACATACTCTCATCAGTCAGTTTAATACCGCGATTAAAACCCGTTACGTACAGTAATAAAGGTTAACCTATTATAGCGATACAGGTTGAATTCCACGTCCTTCTAAATAAGCAGTTAATTCGTCAGGTAACTCATTATCCACTTGATAATAACAAGCACAAGCATGACGTTCGCAGCTTAATAAGATAATACTCAGTAATTCATTAAACTCATGATTCTGCCATATGCCAGCGTCACCAATCGTTAACCATTGCTGCATAATCGATAATGGCTGATTAATAACTAATCCTGTTGACTGGACCGTCGTGAAATCAATAAGCGCACGAAACGCCGCATAGTTATCTTGGCGAAGTTGATAACTGTTAATACCTTTTACAACACCACTGACCAATGCATTGTCTAATTGGCAATGCGCTAGTTCATAATCCGCCAATAACCAAGCCGTAAATGTACCTGAGTTCGCGCTATCACTCGCAAAATCAACATCGCGTAATAGCGAGACGCTGTTCTTCTCGTCATTTACAGATACTAATAACCATAAGTAAAAATCATAGCTATCACGATTAGCATCTTGCCATTCAACCGTTTGTGTTTCTTGTCGAGGCGCGGTCATACCATCATTAACATAAGCCGCTAAATATTGTGCTAAATAAGTTTGATACAGAGCGGCTGTTTCGCTCATGATTTTTAGTGTCGTTGCAAATTCGTCTTGTTCTTTCTCAACATTAAAATGACGTTGTAATTGCGCTTGTAGGGACTGTTCAACGTCTGAGTTATCAGTAACGAAAGCAGACAAGTTAGACTGCGCGCGTGCGTACAGTTGACTCAGTAATGTATCCGTTATTGGTAGTGCAGTCACAGTTGTCGGCTCCGCTACAGCGACATTAAGCGATGCTAACGTGGCAGGTGGATTAAATACCCAAGTCTCACCTAACGGTTCTTCACTGCCTTG
>Ga0209291_1000197_pt1 | contig 59947 bp, 58 predicted proteins | sample GOMGulsemesocosm_FD_184633 | JGI IMG/M metagenome (GOLD analysis project Ga0209291, IMG submission 184633) | Methane-oxidizing microbial communities from mesocosms in the Gulf of Mexico - GOM9B Gulf of Mexico (SPAdes) (version 2) | ecosystem: Environmental > Aquatic > Marine > Cold seeps... | reverse complement strand
TTAACCCTTGCTAATAAGATGTATTAGCACAATAAAGCGAAGGAGAAAAAACTATGGCAGATATAGCTACTTTAGAAGTAAACGGTAAAAAATTAGAATTTCCAGTAATTAAAGGTACTGAAAATGAGCTTGCAATTGATATTAAAACATTAAGAGGTGCATCAGGTGGTGTTGTAACCATTGATCCAGGGTATAAAAACACTGGTTCGTGTACAAGTGCAATTACTTTTTTAAATGGAGAAGAAGGAATTTTAAGATACCGTGGGTATTCTATAGAAGAATTAGCTGAAAAAGCTGATTTTTTAGAAGTAGCATATTTATTGATTTTTGGTGAATTACCAACAGTTGAACAATTAGCAAAATTTGATGCTGATATTAAAGCAGAAGCTCATGTTGATGAAGATATCAAAAAAATATTAGATGGTTTCCCAAAGACAGCTCACCCAATGGGAGTGTTATCATCTTTAACAAGTGCATTGATTGCTTTTAATCCAAACTCTGTGAATGTAGATTCTGAAGAGGACATGTATAAAGCAATTGTTACAGTATTAGGGAAATTTCCTGTATTAACAGCTTGGGCACATAGAAAGAAAATGGGACTACCATTAGATTATGGCGATGATTCTTTAGGCTATGTTGAAAATTTCATGAAAATGATGTTTAACAAGCCAAATAAAGAATACAAGGCAAATCCTGTAATTAACAATGCTATTGATAAATTATTAATATTACATGCTGATCATGAACAAAACTGTTCTACATCTACTGTGCGTATTGTAGGTTCTTCTCACGCAGGTTTATATGCATCACTTTCTGCAGGAATATCTGCGTTATGGGGACCATTACATGGTGGAGCTAACCAGGCAGTAATTGAAATGTTAGAGGATATTAAGGCTGATGGTGGTGATACTAAAAAATACATGGGTAAAGCTAAAGATAAGCAAGATTCTTTCCGTTTAATGGGATTCGGACATCGTGTATATAAAAACTTCGATCCAAGAGCTAAAATTATTAAAGTAGCTGCAGATGATGTTTTAGGTGCTTTAGGTGTTGAAGATCCAATTTTAGAAATAGCTAAAGGATTAGAGCAAGAAGCTTTATCTGATTCGTATTTCGTAGATAGAAAATTATATCCTAACGTAGATTTTTACTCAGGAATTATTTACAGAGCTTTAGGTATACCAACAGAAATGTTTACGCCTATGTTTGCTTTAGGGCGTTTACCAGGTTGGATAGCACAATGGAGAGAAATGCGTTTGCAAAAAGAACCAATAGGTCGTCCACGTCAAATTTATACAGGAGAAAACTTGCGTTCTTTTAAAGAAGTAGCGAAAAGATAATATTACATAATAAAGAATATATAAAATGCGTGTTGGTGGTACTAACACGCATTTTTTTATAACCATGAGTATAAAATGAGACGATTAGTTTAAAAGTAATCGTTTAAACGAGTACTTTTGTTGTCATATTTTTAATCTATTAAAATAAAAATGATGAGTAAAACAATAAAAATAATCAAGAATAGATCTGATATTGGTGCGGGAACACGTGGCGCTGATATGGGAGTTGATGCTATAGAAATTGCAGCTATCAATGAACACAATGATTACTTTACTCAATATGAATTTGAGGACCTTGAAACAGAAAACGAGTCTATTTATAATAAAGTAAATAATTCTTTTGGGAAACGTATAGAGCAAGTGTATAACCAATGTACTCGTTTAAGTGATGCGGTGCAACGAAATATAGAAGCAAATAATTTTCCGTTAGTATTGTCTGGAGATCACTCCTCAGCATTAGGTACTATATCTGGAATTAAAGCTGCTTATCCGGATAAGAGAGTAGGTGTTGTTTGGATAGATGCTCATGCTGATATTCACTCGCCATATACATCTCCTTCTGGGAATATTCATGGGATGCCATTAGCTGCTGCCTTAGCAGAAGATAATACAGCTTGTAAGGTAAATGAAATTTCTTCTGATACAGAAAAGTATTGGAATGCTATGAAAAATATAGGTTGTGATGGAGCTAAAGTTTTAGCTAGTGATGTTGTGTATTTTGGAGTAAGAGATACTGAAGAGCCGGAAGATAAACAAATAGAAGAATTAGGAATCAAAAACTATATGGTGCATGAAGTGCGCTATAGAGGTTTAGAGGTTTGTGTAAATGAAACATTAGCAACATTGGCTGAATGTGATATGATTTATATTTCTTTTGATGTTGATAGTATGGATTGTGATCTGATTTCTTACGGAACTGGAACTCCAGTACCAAAAGGATTTGATCAACATGAAATAGTGGCGATTATAAATCAATTGATTGCTTCTAAAAAAGTTGCTTCTGTGGAGTTTGTAGAAGTGAATCCATTATTGGATTTTAAAGGAAATAAGATGGCAGAAACTGCTTTTGAAGTATTGGATGCAGTTTCTAAAACAATAAAAAAACACTTGTAATTTGAGTAAACAATCCACAAATACGGTTTTAATGATTCGTCCAGTATCGTTTGCTAAAAATGAGCAAACTTTAAAGTCAAATCATTTTCAACAAGATATAATGCTTACTCCTAGAGTTATTCAAGAGAAGGCGTTAGTTGAATTTAATTCTTTTGTTGAGCAATTAACAAAAGCGGGTGTAAAAGTGTTGGTTATTAAAGATACCATGAATCCACAGACACCAGATTCAATTTTCCCAAACAATTGGATTTCTTTTCATAAAGATGGAATAGTTGCTGTATATCCTATGGAAGCAGCGAATAGAAGAAAAGAAAGAAGAGAGGATGTGATCACATTTGTAGAGTCTCAAACGGGCATTGAAATAAAAGATGTTGTAGATTATACTTCTGCAGAGGAAGATGAAATTTACTTAGAAGGAACTGGGAGTGTTGTTTTAGATAGAGTACATAAAATTGCTTATTGTGCTGAATCATCGAGGTCTGATGAAGAGTTGTTTATTGAGTTCTGTGAAGATTTTGATTATGACCCAGTATTGTTTAAAGCAAGCCAGACAGTTGGTGAAAAAAGAAAACCGATTTATCATACTAATGTTATGTTGTGTGTCGGGACTAAATTTGCCGTTATTTGTTTAGATGCTATTGATGATAAAAAAGAAAAGAAAAACGTAATTCAGCATTTAAAAAAATCTGGAAAAGAAGTTATTGCTATAACAGAAGCTCAATTGAATTCTTTTGCAGGAAATATGTTAGAGCTTCAAGGAGAATCAGAAGTGATATTAGTGATGAGTAAACAAGCAAACGAAAGCTTGACTAAAGAGCAATTGTTTAAGTTAGAGAAGCATGCTACAATTTTGGCAGTTGATTTAAAAACAATTGAGACTTTGGGTGGTGGAAGCGCAAGATGTATGTTAGCAGAAGTGTTTTAGATACTACTGTCTTTAACCGAAATTGAATAACTCTTTTGATGGAGAGTAGTCAAACATAAAAAAGCATGAAGAATTAAATTCTTCATGCTTTTTTATGTTATATAATAAATTGTTTACATAACGGTTTTAATCAAAGAATAAATACCGGCCCACAAGTATTCAATCCCTAGTGCGATTACTATAAACCCAATTATTCTTGAGATTGAATTTATTCCGTTAGGTCCAAGAACTCTAATAATATGTTGCGACCCTCTCATCATGATGTAGCAAATTAAGCATACTACTAACACGGCTAATATTGTAGTTGTAATTTGACAAGTACTGTTGTACTCTTCGTTTAAACCAATCAGTAAAGAAATAGATCCTGGTCCAGCCATCATGGGGATAGCTAAAGGAGTAAGGGATATGCGCTCTCTTTCGTGAGCAGCTTCCTTGTGTTTTTTACTCATTCCTCTGTTTTTGCTGAACTCTCCTTTTAATAGAGCGAAACCTGAGGAAGCAATAACTAAACCTCCAGCGATTTTTAAGGCGCTTAAGCTAATTCCGAAAAAAGCTAGTACATATTTTCCTAAGAAAAATGAAATAACTAAAATCACAAATACATTAACACTGGTGAGCATTGATGTTTTGTTCACTTCTTTTTGTGTGTCACCTTCAGTTAAGCTAACAAATATAGGGACGGTTCCTAATGGGTTCATTACAGAGAATAAAGCTCCAAATATGTATAAAAATAATTCCATTGAATTAAAAATTTTGGCAAAAAAAAGAATTTTTAATGAATTAAACTTTGTTTAGAAGCACTTTTTTTTAAAAGAATGAAATTATCCTGCAAACAGTCAATAATATCGATTAAATACATTATTCAGTTGTCAGTGTGTGATAATTAGTGGTGAAGTGACATTGTTTTTTCTGTATTAAAAATTTTAATTAATGGAATAAGGATATATTATTAAAATGAATAATTCTTATAAGAAAATATAATTTATATCGAGCATAAGTTATCTTTGTAACTTATAAAAATAAGATAATGACAATTCAAGAAACATTAGCGTTAAAAGTTAAGGAGGCATTTGTATCAATTTATAAATCAGAGTTACCAACAGTAGAGTTTCAAGCTACTCGTAAAGAGTTTGCAGGGGATATTACCGTAGTTGTTTTTCCAATGTTGAGGGTTGTCAAAGGGAATCCTGTTCAAATAGGAGGGGCTTTAGGACAATATTTAGTTGATAATGTTGAAGAAATTGAAGCTTTTAATGTTGTTAAAGGGTTTTTGAATCTTGTTATTTCTGATGCTTATTACCTTAATTTTTTTCAAGGAATAAAAAATGAAGAAAAATATGGTTTCGTTGCGACATCGGTAGACAACGATGCTGTTATGGTAGAATATTCATCTCCAAACACAAATAAACCATTGCATTTAGGGCATGTTAGAAATGTGTTACTTGGTTATTCTGTCGCAGAAATTATTAAAGCATCTGGAAAGAAGGTGTATAAAACACAAGTAATTAATGACAGAGGGATACATATTTGTAAAAGTATGTTGGCTTGGGATCGTTTTGGTAATGGTGAAACTCCAGAATCTACTGGATTAAAAGGAGATAAGCTAGTAGGTAATTATTATGTTAAATTTGATCAAGAATATAAAAAAGAGATAGCGGCTTTAGTGACTGAAGGGAAAACAGAAGAAGAAGCTAAAAAACAAGCGCCATTAATTTTGGAAGCTCAAGATATGCTTCGTAAATGGGAGGCAGGAGATGAAGAAGTAATTGCACTCTGGAAGAAAATGAACCAATGGGTTTATGATGGTTTTGAGGTTACTTATAAAAATATAGGAGTAGATTTTGATTCGTATTATTACGAAAGTAACACCTATTTATTAGGAAAGGATAATATAGCTGAAGGGCTTGAAAGCGATGTATTCTTTAAAAAAGAAGATGGTTCTGTTTGGTGTGATTTAACCGAAGACGGATTGGATGAAAAAATAGTATTGCGTTCAGATGGAACTGCAGTATATATGACTCAGGATATTGGTACAGCGATACAGCGTATTAAGGACAATCCAGATATTGGAGGGATGATTTATACCGTTGGTAACGAGCAAGATTACCACTTTAAGGTGTTATTTTTGATTTTAAAAAAATTAGGATATACTTGGGCTGAAAACTTACATCATTTAAGTTACGGTATGGTTGATTTACCTTCAGGAAAAATGAAGAGTAGAGAAGGGACAGTTGTTGATGCAGATGAATTAATGACGGAAATGGTGACCACTTCAAGAGAAATTTCTGAAGAGTTAGGTAAATTGGATGGTTATACGGATGCTCAAAAAGAAAAAGTATATACTACAATTGGTATGGGCGCTTTAAAATATTTCATCTTAAAAGTAGATCCTAAAAAACGCATTTTATTTGATCCAAAAGAATCTGTAGATTTTCAAGGAAACACAGGGCCGTTTATTCAATATACGTATGCTAGAATTCAAGCTATATTAAGAAAAGCAGAAATTGATTATTCTAAAAATGTAACAATACAATTGCATGAAAAAGAAAAAGAATTGATTAAGCAAGTAGAGTTATACCCCGAAGTAATTCAGCAGGCAGCTACTAATCAGAGTCCGGCTTTAATAGCAAATTATACTTATGATTTAGTAAAAGGTTATAATTCTTTCTTTCAAAATGTTTCTATTTTTGGAGCTGATACTGAAGATGAAAAAATATTCAGAGTACAATTGTCTAATTTGGTAGGTAACATTATAAAATCTGCTTTTGGGTTGTTAGGGGTTACAGTTCCTGAAAGAATGTAATGAATACAGTCATGAAAATAAGAAAAGCACAATTGTCTGATTTATCCCAAATCAGACAATTGTGCTTTTTTGATACCATTACTAATGTAAATATTAAAGATTATACACCTGAACAGATTAAGGTTTAGTCTTCAGGAGTGGATGATATTGTGCGTTGGGAGAATAAATTTAAAGAACAAGTATTTTTTGTAATGACAGAAGGAGATTTTATTTCAGGTTTTACTTCGCTGAAACAAAGTAATTATATTGATCACTTATATGTGAGTCACTTACATTTAGGTAAAGATATAGCTTCACAGTTAATGATTATGTAGAAAAGATTGCTAAAGTAAATGGAGAAAATAAAATAAAATCAGATGTTAGTATTACAGCATTACCATTCTTTGAGAAGAGAGGGTGTGTAATAGTGAACAGAAATGAAATAGCACACAAAGGGGAGGTGTTAGTGAATTTTGATGTGGTAAAAAATTTAGTTAAATAAATTCACGTTTTCTCCATCAAAATACCCAAATCCATATTGTTTGGTTAAAAAAACAAATCTAGTTTTATCCATAAAGAGAATTTTAGTTACATTCATTACACTTCCGTATTTGTGAGATATTTTTTTAGTGTATAACAATACGTTAGGGTCAATTACTAGTTCATTCCTATAACCTGAATCACTTTTATGTAACTTAAAAAAACCATAATTAGAATAGAAGTACAAGGACTCGTTAAAGTTATTGTATATCATTGGTCCAATAATTTCATTTTGTTTTTTAAATGAAAGTTCACTGTTTTTGACAATACTATAAAAGCGTTTTTCAGAAGTTGTTAGATATTCATAAATCCCATTCTTTTTATGAGAATAGGCGAGGCCTTCGCTAAAGTAATAGTTACCTGATTTATCTTGAGTAATTGATTTGATTCCATAGTAAAGAGGTAGTTCAGTAGGGAATTTATAAACGTATTCTTTTCCAATCTTTTTGACATGATACGGGTATTTTTTGAATTGTTTTTTTCTAAAATCTTTTAAATAATCTTCTTTACTGTTAAATGTTTTCTTTTCATCAAGTATAGAAAGCGGTTTATGATTTAAGTAAGCAGATTTTTTAGTGTCGAAAATAAAGACTTCAGAAAATTTCCCAAAATCATAACTGATCCAAATCCTGTCTTTTTGATCTATATAGGTTAATTGAGGTTTTCTTAGTTTATTGTTTTTAAAACTATACATACCATTCCCAATTCTGTTTTTTTCTTTGGGCATATAATATTTGTTGTTATACTTAATCCCTTTGCTTGAAATTGATGCTATTTTGTTTGTAGTAGTTGTAAAAATAGCAAATGGAGTACCGGTAAATGCGCCAACAGTCTTCCATTTATTAACCGTAGTTTCTTTCTGGATTTCTCCATCAATAGTTACGCAGTATGACTCATTCTTTTGATTAATATAAATACAAGAAACTTCTTTTTTAATGTAGGAAACATCTCCTTTATTCATGTCCCAAATTACTAATTTGTTTGTTTTTGAAAGCGCATAAATTAAGTTGTTTTTGGTATTTATATCAGTATATCTACTTTCGTATTTTTTTTTGCTTTGCGCATGTAAAGTTGCTAAAATGAATAAGCAGAATAGGGATGAAAATATTTTTTTAAACATTTATGTCAAATATTGTAATAGTTGAATAATAAAAATACATTTTTTATTAGAATTACAACCACTATTCTTGTATAATAACCTTTGTTTCTCAGTGCATTTTCCTTAATTTTGCGTTTCTCAAATTAAGGAATAAGTATATGTTTGATAATTTAAGTGATAAGTTAGATAAGGCACTCCATGTTTTAAAAGGACACGGGAAGATTACTGAAGTAAATGTTGCAGAGACTTTAAAGGAAGTTCGTAGAGCTTTATTGGATGCCGATGTAAACTTTAAAATAGCAAAAGATTTTACTAGTAGGGTAAAAGAAAAAGCTTTGGGTGCTGATGTATTAACTGCACTGCAACCAAGCCAGTTAATGGTTAAAATCGTTAAAGACGAATTAACTGAATTAATGGGAGGTGATACCGAGGGGATTGATATGTCTGGGGCACCAACAATAATCTTAATGTCGGGATTACAAGGTTCTGGTAAAACTACTTTTTCAGGAAAATTAGCAAACTACCTTAAGAATAAAAAAACCAAGAAACCTTTATTGGTTGCTTGTGATATATATCGTCCAGCGGCAATAGATCAATTACATATTGTTGGAGAACAAATAAGTGTTGATGTATATTCTGATAGAGGAAATACTGATGCTGTAGCAATTGCTAAAGCAGGTGTAGCTCATGCAAAAGCGAACGGACATAATGTAGTTATTGTTGATACAGCAGGGCGTTTAGCTGTTGATGAGGAAATGATGACTGAAATATCTAATGTTCATAAGGCTATACAGCCTCAAGAAACATTATTTGTAGTAGATGCTATGACTGGGCAAGATGCTGTTAATACAGCAAAAGCCTTTAATGATCTATTAAATTTTGATGGGGTTATCTTAACAAAATTAGATGGTGATACTCGTGGTGGAGCTGCTATTTCAATTAAGTCAGTTGTAAACAAGCCAATTAAATTTATTGGTACTGGAGAAAAAATGGAAGCTATTGATGTATTCCATCCTTCTCGTATGGCTGATCGTATTCTTGGAATGGGAGATGTTGTATCTTTAGTTGAAAGAGCTCAAGAGCAATTTGATGAAGAAGAAGCTAGAAAGTTACAAAAGAAAATTGCTAAAAATCAATTCGGATTTGATGATTTCTTAAAGCAAATTCAGCAAGTGAAGAAAATGGGTAATATGAAGGACTTAATGGGAATGATCCCAGGTGCTTCTAAAGCCATGAAAGGAATGGATATTGATGATGATGCTTTTAAGTATATTGAAGCAATCATTTATTCAATGACACCTGGTGAGCGTCAAAAGCCTGCTGTGATTAATGCAAATAGAAAAAAACGTATAGCTAAAGGAGCAGGAAGATCGGTTCAAGAGGTAAATCAGCTGCTAAAGCAATTTAATCAAATGAGTAAAATGATGAAGATGATGCAAGGTGGCGGCGGAAAGAAGATGATGCAAATGATGAAAGGAATGAAATAAAAAATATACGCTATCAGAAATGGTGGCGTTTTTTTTATGATATAAAAACAACACAATTAGAAATTGCTATAATCACAACACTATAGCTAAATACTTTAAAAAGAATGATATTACTAGACGGTAGAAAAACAAGTAATGATATCAAAGATGAAATAGCTGTTGAAGTGGCTAAAATTAAAGCTAATGGAGGAAGAACACCTCATTTAGCGGCTGTATTAGTAGGTACTGATGGGGCAAGTATGACTTATGTGGGGGCTAAAGTTAAGGCTTGTAATCAGATAGGGTTTGATTCAACGTTAATTGATTTACCAAAAGAAACTACTGAGGAGGTATTATTAAGCGAGATTGATAAATTAAATAATAATGATAGTATTGATGGTTTTATTGTTCAATTACCATTACCGAAACATATTGATGAGCAAAAAATTTTAAAAGCAATTAATCCAGATAAGGATGTTGATGGGTTTCATCCTACTAACGTAGGAAGAATGGCATTGGATTTACCATGTTTCTTGCCAGCGACACCTTATGGTATTTTAGAGTTGCTAGAGCGTTATAATATAGAGACTACTGGTAAGAATGTAGTAGTTATGGGGAGAAGTCATATTGTTGGACGTCCGATGAGTATTTTAATGAGTCAAAAGCGTAAAGCTGGTGATGCCACGGTGACTTTAGTACACAGTAGAACCAAGGATTTGAAAAGCTTTACTCAGAAAGCAGATATCATTATTGTTGCAATAGGTATTTCTGAATTTTTAAAAGGAGATATGGTAAAAGATGGTGTTGTAATTGTAGATGTTGGAATTACTCGTTTGCCTGATTCAACTAAAAAATCTGGTTTTCGCTTAGCAGGTGATGTTGAGTTTGAAAGCGTAAGTAAAAAAGCAAGTTATATTACACCAGTTCCTGGTGGAGTAGGACCAATGACTATTGCAATGTTATTAAAGAATACATTATTAGCAGGTGAACGTCATAGTGAGAAATCTTAAGCATAATTATATAAAAACTAAAAAGCCAAAATCATTTGATTTTGGCTTTTTAGTTTTCTAAGATGTTTTACTTGATTCGTCAGTAAGTACTATCAGCTCTTTTAGTTCTTCTGGAGTAATGTCACGCCATTGTCCTACAGGAATATCTAGTGAGATATTCATAATTCGTACACGCTTCAGTTTCGTTACTTCGTATTCTAAGTATTCACACATGCGTCTAATTTGCCTGTTTAGTCCTTGAGTTAGTGTTATTTTAAATGTAAATTTACTAATAGGTTCTACTTTACAATTACGTGTTATGGTGTCCAATATAGGAATGCCACTTCCCATTTTTTTAAGGAATTCTTGAGTAATTTGTTTGTCAACAGTTACGAGATATTCTTTTTCGTGGTTGTTTCTGGCGCGTAAAATTTTATTTACGATATCACCATCATTAGTCAGGAAAATTAATCCTTCACTAGGTTTGTCTAAACGTCCAATAGGAAATATACGAGTAGGGTAGTTTATATAATCTACAATATTGTCTTTTTCAACTCTAGTATCTGTAGTGCAAACAATCCCAATAGGCTTGTTGAATGCTAAATACACTGGTTTTTCTGTAGATTCGGATATTAGTTTGCCATCAACTCTAACTTCGTCAGTTGAGGCTATTTTAGTTCCCATTTCTGGCACTACTCCATTTATGGTAACCCTACCTTGATCAATAAGTTTATCGGCGGCTCTACGTGAGCAATAGCCAGCTTCACTTAAAAATTTATTGATTCTTGTCAATTGTATGTCCCCCATGATTTAGGTTGTCTTTGGTCTTTTAAAAGAGGTTTAAAGATACAAAAAAAAGCTACCTGTTTAAAGATAGCTTTTTTTTTTTTCAATAAATGATTGCTTATAATTTAGCGAACATTTTTTCCATTTTTGTTTTTTGTTCAGCTGCCAATTCAGCATCAACTAAAATTCTACCAGAATGCTCATCAGTAATTACTTTTTTACGACTAGCGATTTCTACTTGTACTTGAGGTGGTATTGTAAAGAATGATCCTCCAGCTGCACCACGTTCGATAGCAACAATTGCCAAGCCATTTTTAACATTAGTTCTGATTCGGTTGTATGCAATCATTAAGCGCTCTTCAATTTGCTTTTGGTATTTAGCAGATTTTTCTAACAACGCTTCTTCTTCTTTTTCTGTTTCAGCAAGAATTTCATTTAAAGCATCTTTTTTATGAGTCAAATGAGTTTGTTTGTCAGTTAAACGCTCTTGCGCTTTACCTATTACATCACTTTTATGTACTATCTGTGCTTTAAATTCTTTAATGTTCTTTTCTGCTAATTCAATTTCTAATTCTTGAAATTCAGTTTCCTTAGCCAAAGAGTTATATTCTCTGTTGTTACGAACATTGTCTTGTTGTTTGGTATACTTTTTAATCAGTACTTTAGATTCTTCAATACCGTTTAATTTGGCTTTGATACTTTCTTTAAGTGCTTCTATATCAGTATTGAAATTGTCAACTCTTAAGCTTAATCCAGCTACTTCGTCTTCTAAATCTTCAACTTCTAAAGGAAGTTCTCCTCGTACATTTCTGATTTCATCAATACGAGAATCGATTAATTGCAAGTTGTATAGTGCTCTTAACTTTTCTTCTACTGAAATTTCTTTTTTCTTTGCCATATCTTAAAAATAATTGACTGGATTAGTATTAATGCCTGATAAAACGATTGCAAAATTAGGTATTTTTTTGCTAAGAAACTCATATAAAAGTGATTTTGTGTATTGTTCACTTTCATAATGACCTATGTCACACAATAAAATATTGTTTTCCGCTTGATAGAAGTCATGGTATTTTAGATCAGCAGTTATATAAGCATCTGCTCCTGAGGTTTTTGCGTTTTTTATAGCGCTACTTCCTGAACCGCCTAAAACGGCCACTTTATGAATCTTTTTTCCTAATTTATTTGAATGCCTAATACAAGAAGTGTTCATTTTTGTTTTTAAGAATTCTAGGAAGGCTTTTTCTTCCATAGGAGCGGGTAATTCACCAATCATTCCTAGTCCTATATTTTGATTAGAATTTATAAGCTCATTTATTTCATAAGCAACTTCTTCATAAGGGTGATTTGTAAAGAGTGCTTTTAATATTTTAGACTCCAAATGCTTTTCAAAAGTAATATTTATTTGCATTTCGTTTTCTGTACGAAATTCTCCTTGCTCTCCAATTTGAGGAGTTGAATTTTCATTCCCTTCAAAAGTTCCTTCCCCTGAAATATTAAAACTGCATTTGTGATAGTTTCCAATGTTTCCCGCGCCTACATTAAATAAAGCATTACGAACTTTATGAGCATCGTTAATTGGTACATAGGTAGTAAGCTTATAAATAAAAGCGGTTTTTGGGATAAGTATTTTTCTGTTAACCAAGTTCAATTGATTGCAAATAGTACTATTTACCCCGCCTTGAACATTGTCCAAAGCTGTATGTGTTGCGTATATTGCAATGTCATTTTTGATAGCTTTAATAATGACACGATTTACATAATCCTGCTCGTTAAACTTTTTGATTCCTGAAAATACAATTGGATGAAAACTCATAATTAAATTACAGTTTTTTTCAATGGCTTCATCTACGACTTCTTCAAGAGTATCATGTGTGATTAATATTCCCGTGAGGGGAGTATTTTTGTTTCCAACAAGTAATCCGACATTATCATAACTCTCAGCATAAGCTAAAGGAGCTAAATCTTCCATATGTTGAATAACATCTTTAATGTGCATAGTAATATAGTTTGAAAGATTAAACAATTCAAAATCAAAGATACATATTTATCATTTGCATGTACAACTTAGATAGTTTACTTTCGTGAAGTGAGTAATCTTAGAAAAATACTATTTCCATTTTCAATTATTTATGATTTGGTAACAACAATTAGAAATTTCTTTTTTGATAAAGGAATCTTTAAAAGTAAAACCTTTGATTTACCAATACTTGCTGTAGGTAATTTAAGTGTTGGGGGGACTGGGAAGTCTCCAATGATTGAATATTTAATACGATTATTAAAAGAAGAGTACCGCTTAGCAACATTAAGTAGAGGGTACAGGAGAAAATCAGAGGGTTTTGTGTTAGCAGACGAACATTCAACAGCAGATGACTTGGGTGATGAACCCATGCAGTTCCATGAGAAGTTTTCGGATGTTAGTGTGGCAGTTGATGGAGATAGACAATTTGGAATTTCGCAATTACAGCAATTAATTAATCCAGATGTAATTTTATTGGATGATGCTTTTCAGCACAGAAAAGTTACTGCAGGGTTTTATGTGCTGCTTACAAAGTACGATAGGTTATATACGGATGACTTATTGATTCCTGCAGGTGATTTAAGGGAGTCAAAACGAGGTGCAAGTAGAGCACATGTAATTATAGTAACAAAGTGTCCCAAGGATTTAACAGTTCAAAAGCAAAATGCAATTATAAAAAAAATAGCTCCTGCTAAAACTCAAAGGGTTTTTTTTACTAGTATATCATATTCTGAAAAAGTATATGGTTTTGAAGAAGAAATAGTATTAAACACATTAAAAAATAAAACATTTACCTTAGTAACTGGAATTGCAAATCCGACACCTTTGATAAATCATTTGAATAGTTTAGGTCTTGATTTTGAACATATCGCTTATAAAGATCATCATAATTTTTCTAAGAAAGAATTAAAGCAGTTGTCTGAAAAACAATTTATACTAACTACAGAAAAAGATTACATGCGTTTAAAAGGTTCACTTACAAATGTGTGTTACTTGCCAATAGTTACGAAGTTTTTAAACGATAACGATTCCTTTGATGAAAAAATTAAATCATTCGTGAGCTTAAATAAATAGCTTTTATATTCTATTCAATGCTACAATTATCATTTTTTCGGGTAAGGTTCATTTAGTATATCCACCTATTATTTTGATTACTAGAATAACCTTCGAGTATTAAACTCACAGGAGAATAAATAAGAGGGACCTCTTAGAAAACGAACTAAGCTTAGTTTTTTTTAATGAAACTCACGAAAGGCTAATTCGCTTATTATCAATTTATAAAATTGCCTGTTTTATTTTGTCAATTGTAAATATATTTTATTAAAAAAAGTATCTGCTTTAAAGGGTTTAGATAATATATCATTAAACCCAGCTGCATTAAATCGTATTAAATCTTCTTTCTCAATAGTAATTGCTGTAAGCGCAATTATAGGTATTTCAACATCAAATACTCTAATTTGTTTTGTAGCTTCAATACCGCCTATACCAGGCATATGAATATCCATTAATATTAAATCGAACTGTTGTTCTTTAGCTCTTAAAACAGCATCTTCCCCATTATCTGCAGTCACACAATTAATATCTTTTTTAGTAAGTGTTTTTTGCGTGATTAATTGGTTTATTTTAACATCATCTACAAGTAAAATATTTTTACCAATAAGTGTTTCAAGTAAATTATTAGGGAAAACTTCTACTTTCTTTGGAGTATCAATACTTTCTATTCTTGCTAGGTCAAAGGTGATTTCAAAATAAAAAGTGGTCCCTATATTCGGTTCGCTTTTTAACTGTATTTTGCTTCCCATTAATCCAATTAAGTTTTTGACAATCGTTAAGCCTAAACCGGTACCCCCATATTTTCTGTTGATCTGAACTGAACCTTGAGAGAAACTTTCAAATATTTCTTCTTGTTTGTCGTACGAAATGCCAATTCCGTTATCTCTTACTTCGATCAATAAATCTATAGTACTTAAGGTAGTACTCGATTTTATGACGTTTAAATTGACATCTCCGTTTTTTGTAAATTTAATTGCATTACTTACTAAGTTAATCAGGACTTGTGAAATACGTAAGGAGTCACCCAAGAGGTATTCAGGTATATTTTCATCAAAGTTTAAGTGTAATTTAGTATTGTTGTCTTTCGCTGCTTTATCCTGAGTGAATAAAACTTCTTCGGTTAACTTTTTTAAATCGAAAGGAATTTTTTCTAATTCTACTTTGTTAGCTTCAATTTTATTTACATCAAGAATGTCATTAATAAAGTTTAGTAAGTAATCTCCTGAAAATCGTAATGATTTTAAATAGCCTTTTTGTGATTCTGTAGGGTCTTCATCTAATAATAGGTCAGTTAATCCGGTTACGGTATATAGAGGAGTTCTAAGTTCATGTGTAATGGTTGATAGGAAATTCGCTTTTGCTTTTGTAGCTTTTTCAGCTTCGTCTTTAGCTATTGTAAGCTGACTGTTGGTGCTTTGGAGCAATGAATTTGCTTTTTTTCTTTTTTGATTATTGTTGTAAAGAAAAATAATAAAAGAGAAAAATAGTATTAAAAAGGCTAATCCTAAAAAGGATATTATTGTTTGAAAATTTATCTTTTCTTCATTTCGTCGAATGTTTTCTCTTTGTTGTTCAATAAGTTCATCTTGTTCAGCAAAATTTTGTTTAGCACGTGATTCAGCATCTAGACGCACCTCGGTTATGCTAAAGATACTATCAAGAATTTTGTTGTGGGTTTTAAGTAATTCGATCGCTTTTGTTGGGTTTCCATTAGCCTCGTGTATATTACTAAGTGTTTTATAACCTTCAGTAATTATCCATCTATATTTATGGGCTGTTCCAATTTCAATAGCTTGAGTACATTTATTGATTGCTTTTTCTCTTTGTTGCAATCCATTTAAAGCTCGAGATTGGAATAATAGTATTTCTGCTTTATTATTTTCTTGAGTAAATCTTTTAGCGTTATCGTATGCTTGATCAAAGGTCGTATTTGCCGTTTCGTAATCTTCTTTTTTTAAGTATAATTTCCCTTTGTTTTTTAAAATTATAGTCCTGTTACTATTTAATGATAAAGTTTGATATATTCTTAAACCGTCATCAAAATAATTTAGTGCTTGTGCGTAGTTACCCAACTCAGTGTGTACTAATCCTTGGACATTACGTGTTTTAGCACGTTCTTCCTTATGGTCATTTCTGCTCTGAATATTTGAGGCAGTCTTGAGTTTTTCATTAGCTAGTTCTAATTGATTGTCGAGCATTAAAATATTACCCATTATTCTATAAGAAATTGCTTCGTTTTCTTTGTCACCAATTCTTTTAGATAGTGCTAATGCTTCTTCACAATGTTTAAGAGCTTCACTATAATCAAGTTTTCCTTTTAAATCTCTAGCATGCTTTAGTTGGGTATAAATTTGATCTTCAATATCACTGTTGCTTTGTGCGTTTAATGATATAAAAGAAAGTAAGAGAATGTAAAATATAAGTTGTTTTATGTATAGTCTCATGAGTTGTATCTATTATTCATAGGTCATACGAAGTCGCTATTATAATTCCTTCAAATGTAGAGAAGGTGTTAAGAGTAGACGATTTATAGGAAATAAAGATACACTATTTGATTTAATCCTACCAAATTAGTTTTTTTGCAGTATTTTTCTTTGGGGAATATTATTTGTTTATAAGTTTTATTAAGTCGATTAATCGATTACTGTAACCTATTTCATTGTCATACCAGCCAACAATTTTTACCATTTTCCCGATTACGGAAGTTAGTTGGGCGTCAAATGTACAAGAGTAGGGATTGTTAATAATGTCTACCGAAACAATTGGGTCCTCAGTGTAATCTAGAATTCCTTTAAGGTTATTTTCAGAAGCATTTTTAAAAGCTTCATTTATAGCTTGAATACTAGTTTCCTTTTTAACATTAAATGTAATGTCTGTCAATGAACCATCTGGTACAGGCACGCGAATTCCGCATCCACCAATAGTATTTGACAGTTTAGGGAATATTCGTGTTAATGCTTTTGCGGCTCCAGTGGTAGTTGGTATGATAGATTGTGTTGCAGCCCTAGCTCTACGTAAATCCCTGTGTGGTTTGTCATGAAGGCTCTGATCTGTCGTAAAGGAGTGTATAGTGGTTATGTAAGCTTGTTCAATTCCACATAACTCATCAATGACTTTAATCATTGGTGCTGCATTATTAGTAGTGCATGATGCATTAGAAACAATTGTTTCCGTTCCGTCCAGAATAGATTCGTTTACTCCTATAACCACCATTTTGATGTCATCAGACTGTGGAGGAACCGATAAAATTACTTTTTTAGCCCCATTATTTAAATGATGCTTTAGTAAGGAGGTAATTTTATATTTACCAGTAGCTTCAATTACAATATCTATATTATACGGTCTCCAATCTATATTTTCAATACTAGTATTATTCGTTAAAGGGATAGTACGACCATTTACAATAAGATTGTTTCCTTTTGACGAAATAATAGCGTTACTAACACCATGAATACTATCATATTTTAGTAAATGTGCCAAGGTTTCGGCATCAGCGATATCATTTATTGCAACTACTTCAATAGTAGGGTTGTTGATAAGAAGTCTGAAAAGACTTCTTCCAATTCTACCAAAACCGTTTATAGCTATTGCTGTTTTTTTAGCCAAGGGTTATAAAATATGTTTATGGGCCTTGTATGACGAACGAACTAAAGCACCACTTTCAACATGTTTGAAACCAAGTTCTTTTCCTATTTTTTCATATTCTGCAAACTCATCTGGAGTAACAAAACGTTGTACAGGTAAATGTTTTTTACTAGGTTGTAAGTACTGACCAATAGTAACAATATCTACTTTTGCGTTTCTAATGTCATGAAGAGTTTCGATAACTTCTTCTTTTGTTTCTCCGAGCCCAAGCATAATACCTGTTTTGGTTCTTTGTTGTCCGTTATCTTTTAAATAACGTAAAACTTCCAAACTACGTTCATATTTTGCTTGTATACGTACTTCTCTAGTCAATCGTTTTACTGTTTCCATGTTGTGTGAAATAACCTCAGGAGCTACAGCTATCATTTTATCCAAGTGTTTTTCAATTCCTTGAAAATCTGGAATTAACGTTTCAATAGTAGTTTCGGGGTTCATTCTTCGGACAGCTTTTACTGTTTCTGACCAAATAATTGTTCCCATATCTTTTAAATCATCTCTGTCAACAGAAGTTAATACAGCATGTTTAACCTTCATAAGTTTTATTGAGCGGGACACCTTTTCAGGTTCGTCCCAATCTACTGTTTCTGGTCTTCCGGTTTTCACACCACAAAATCCACATGAACGTGTACAGATGTTTCCAAGAATCATAAATGTAGCAGTTCCTTCTCCCCAACATTCTCCCATATTCGGACAGCTACCAGAGGTGCAAATGGTATTTAGTTTGTATTTGTCAACTAAACCTCTTAACTCAGTATATTTCTTCCCTACTGGAAGCTTAACTTTTAGCCATTTTGGTTTTCCTTTTGGAGGAAGCACGCTAGATTGTTCTGTATTCATAAAATATCATTTATAAAGAGAAGGCAAAGGTAAATAGAAAATTACTATTATTTATAACAATGTTGTTATATACCAAACACTAAAAGAAATGAGTAAAATAATACTAACTACACTTAATAGTTTTAGCTTGTGTTTTGGTTGAAAAGCTTTAGGAGTATGCTTACTTGTGATTAATTTGTAATTAATAATTGCATAAAAAGGTGCTGTTAAAAAGGATAATATAGTAGCAATTTTAATTAATGCCCCCATTTCAGATAACAAAAGGGTTAAAATAAGTGTGGTCCCAGTTGCTAGAATTAGTATCCAAAACGTATATGATTGTAGTTTTGTATTAGATCCTAATAATGAACATGTTTTTGCTAATGCTCTTGGAGATGCATCAAGTGTAGTCAGTGTTGTACTGAACATAGTAGTAAATGCAGCAATTGCAATAATGATTCCGAAGTTATTACCAAGGCTTTTATTATATAATTCTAAGAGTTGGTTGGTAAATACGGTTCCTTTATTTGAAAATATCTCTCCAGTATGATACATTATTAACGCGCCTAAGGATATGAATCCTATTCCTAAAATTATGGTAGTTAAATAACCAATATTAAAATCAAACAATCTTATTTTTTTGACTGTAGAAGTATTCTTTAGTTTTTCAACTTCCCATAAGGAATGCCAAATTGAGATGTCTAACGGAGCAGGCATCCATCCCATAAAGGCTATTAAAAAAGCTACTTCAAGTTTGTTTTTTGGGAGCTGTTGTTGAATACTAATAGTATATTCAGTTTTTAAAAAGGCAAATAAAACGGCTAAAATGGTACTAATGGTTAGCGTGACAATTATTACTTTCATTAAATTGTTTAATAACCGAAATCTACCTGCTATCAGTATAACCAGACAAATTAGGGTTATAATAGTACACCAAGTGGTTAAGCTTAAGTTAATTCCAAATAGGGAGGAAGCTAAATTAGCTGTAACTATGGTAACTGCAGTTTGTATGGTAAACATGCTAGTAATAGATAAAATAAAGTATACTATTAAAATACCATTGCCGAGTCTTTTATATCCGTCTAATAAGCTTTCGCCAGTTGCTTGCGTATAACGAGGTCCAAACTGAAAGAAAGGATATTTAATACAATTAATTAAAATTAAGGCCCAGAGTAACCCAAAGCCAAATTCGGCTCCTGCTCTTGTAGACTGAATTAAATGAGAAACTCCTATGGCAGCTCCTGCGAAAAGTAATCCAGGGCCTAAAGATTTTAATTTAGAAACCATTGCTATTTGCCTTGAATAATTTCAGCTAATAATTTTCGTGCACGTAATAACTTGACCTTTACATTTGTTATGGGCTCGTTTATTTCTTGAGCAATTTCTTTATAACTCATTTCTTGAAAATAGCGTAACTGAATCACTTCTTGGTAATGAGGTTTTAATTTTTTTATATCTCGTAGTAGTTTTGCTAAGTTCTGTTCAGTGATAATTTTATCTTCTGCAGATGGGCTACTGTCAATAATATTATGAAGGTTATTGTTGTCTTCATTAAACGTTTTTGAAGAAATAGAAGATTTCTTTTTACGTAATAAGTCATGATGAATGTTTTTAGAAATGGTGATTAACCATGTACTAAATTTATATTCTTCCTTAAACAAGTCAATTTTATGAAATGCTTTAGAAAAGGTTTGAATAGTAATGTCCTCGGCGTCAACCTCATTTTTGGTTCGTTTCAACTGAAACCCATAAACCTCTTTCCAATAAGTGTCTAATAAAAAATTAAAGGCACTTTGATTTCCTTTTTTCGCTTTCGCAATTTGCTTAAGTAATATTTCGTTATTTATTTCCAATGATTTGGTTTTGAGAACCTATTTGTTATAAATATAGTTAATTGAAATAGAATTAAAAATATTTCTAAAAATGGAATAGCAAAAATTAAATCTGTCTCCTTTAGTTTTTTAGCAGAAAAACCATAAATGAAATACTGAACAATGATTCTAATTCCTAAAATTAATAAGACCAATTTCCATTGAAATAGAAAACAAATTAAAATTGTGAATAAGGTCCAGAATAAAATTTGAGAAAGATAAAATAAACCTAAAAATAATTGGTCTTTAAATTTATAGTGTTTTGCTGTCGAGACATGTCTTCTCTTCTGTGTAAACCATTCAGCTAATGATTTAGGTGGATTAGATTCAGTATGAGATTCTTCTGAAAATTCAATACAGGTGTTCTTTTTTGTTGCCACTTGATTGATAAATAAATCATCATCACCTGAACGGATGTCCATATGACTCATAAAACCATTTACATTAAAAAATTCTGTTTTGTGATAAGCTAAATTTCTTCCAACCCCCATATAGGGGTTTCCTACTTTGGCATATGAAAAATACTGCATAGCAGTTAGTAGTGTCTCAAAGCGTATTAATGAATTCAGTAAGGAATACTTTTTCTTTTTATACCCGCCATAGCCTAAAACAAATTTATTTTTTTCTGAAAAATTTGAGACCATTGATGAAATCCATTGGTTTGATTTAGGAGCGCAATCAGCATCAGTTAATAGGAGGTAATCATTTGTACTCGCTTTAATCCCTAGAGTAAGCGCATATTTTTTACTACCCCAAAAGGCTTCATTGTTTTTTACATTAACAATCTTAATATTAGAATGCTTTTCTTGAAAAAATTCCATTACTTCTAAGGTATCATCATAGGAAGCGTCGTTAATTAAAACAATCTCAAAATTAGGGTATTCCTGATTGATGATTTTAGGTAAGAATGTTTTTAGGTTTTCTGCTTCGTTTTTAGCACAAATTAAAACAGAAACAGGTATGTTGTTTGAAGGTTGCTTTTTGTTTGATGTAAAAGAAAATCTACTAAAAACTAAAAGGAAATATATAAGTTGAATACAAGTAATTGCTATAAAAGCATACAGTAAAATTGTGAGCATAAAGTTGTATTGGGTAAAGTGTGTTTATAACTTAATCTTCGTGCTGAGGTTCGTCACAATTCCCAATTTCATCTGCGGGCTTACCACAAAACCCACAAGGCTCCCCTTCTTTATTTAACATTGGGTTTTGACTTGCGCATGTACCAGCAAATTTGCCATCTTTTTTTGCCCAAATTTTAATAGCAATACCCAATATTGCAAGTGATAAAAGTCCAAAAGTAAGTAAAAGAAGTTTCATTTTAAAAAAGTTTTATAGTGCAAAGGTAATGTATTTAAACAAAAAAAATGACCCGCATAGCGAGTCATTTTTTGGTTGATTGATTGGTTGGTTAAAAAAGTATTATTTAATAACTAATCGTTTAAAGAACTCGTTATTACCAGTTTTTATTTTTAAAATATAAACTGCAGTTTCTAAATTATTAAAACGAACTTTTTGATTAAATACGTTTGAATTATTTTTGAAATTTTGATTATAAACTAGTCTTCCTCTCATGTCGTATAAAGTAAGTAATACATCTTCATTGTTAGTTGAATTAAATGATATGTTTACTTCTCCATTAGAAGATGAAGGGTTAGGGTACATATTGAACGAATTAGCAATTAGATTATCTTCTATTCCTAATACTGGGCTACCACAAATTTCAACACTCCAAGAAGTAATAGATCCTGAGTCATCAGTCCAGTTATCATATACCGATAGTTTCCAGTTTCCAGCACTTGTTTCATTGTTTAATACAGATAGAGGGTTTTCTGGGCTGTATGTAGCAGTAAATGGTGCATTAGCTGCAGCAGTTGCTGTTATGGCAGTTGCTCCTGCGTCATCTAACACTGTATTTGTAAAGTTTGCACCACTGTTACTAGCTAAGTTTTTAAATAATTCTACTGTTGTTCCAGCTGGACTAGTTAAAACAACTCTTAAATCTTCAACATATCCATAAGTAATATTCAAGGTTACGTTAACGTCTGTAATAGTAACATTATTTGTAATAGCGATAATTGATTCTCCTGGAGCAACTTCTGTTCCGTTCGTTGTAGCGTTTGGTATAGCTACAGTAGTACTATTCGTTTCTGTTGCGCAAGAAATAGTAGCAGTTGTAAAGTTAAATACTGATGAATATGCAGATTCTCCACATCCGTTTACTGCTTTAACTCTCCAGAAATATTGAGTTGCTTGTGTTAATCCAGTAGCGTTGTATGTTGTAGTACTTACACTGTTAGTTGTTAGGTTAGCAGTAAATCCAGCATTTGTAGCCGTTTGTACTGTATATGTTGCTGCGTTAGTTGCTGCTGCCCAAGTTAAAGTAGTAGATAATGCTTGGTTGGTAGCCGCGTTTGCAGGAGAAGTTAAACTAGGTGCTGTGGGTACTCCAGCTTGAACAGATAATACAACATCTACTGTTTTAGTAGTCGTTCCTGCAGCAGAAATAGTCATTGGATAATTACCAGGTGCTACATTAGCTATATTACCTATTGTTAAAGTGAAGTTACCAGCTGCATTCATAGATGTTGGACTAAAAGTAGCCGTTGCATTAGTTGGTAAACCTGCAGAAACACTTAAAGGAGTGTTGGTATTGTATCCGTTTGAAATCCCAAAAGTTAAATTGAAAACTCCATCAGTAGGTGCACAAACAGCAACAGGGCTATTATTTGCAGTAACTGTAAAGTCAGGTGATTGACAAGAAAGAACATTCGTTTTCCAGTCTGAAGCAACGGTAGCGAAATAAGCTTCCATTCTCGTAGCTTGACCAGCTGTAAACATAAACATATGTGTATCATTTACATAGTCCATGTAATCCATAGTTAATGCTTTTTCACCAGTAACACATCCTGCAACAGATCCATTAGCTGGAGTTCCGTATGTTGCAGCTGCAACAGCAGGAGTATCAGCAACACTATCTCCAGGAGCAGCACAACCACCATTAAAAGTGTGATCTAAATTATAAAAGTGACCTAATTCATGTGTTACAGTTCTCCCTAAATTATAAGGAGCGCCAGGAACGAAACCTGTACATCCAGCACCTGTTCCGTATGCGGCAAATCCCATAACTACACAGTTTCCTCCTGAAATACTACCTGCTAAAGGCGAGTAACCTAAAATACCTGCTCCAGCATCTTTAATAACAAAGTTCATGTATCCAGCCCAAGTAGTATTAGAGTCACCACTTGCATAAGCTCCAGATTGACTACCAATGGTAACGGCTTTACTTCCGTCTGCTATTGCAGGAGAAACAGTTGGATGATTTTTTGTAGCAATACAGAAAACAACATCTACAGCTCCAGGAGTTACCCCAGGGTAAAATGAACTTGCTGCAGCCCAACCTGCAGCGTGATCTGCATTTGTTTTGGTATAATCTGCATTAATTACATCTATTTGTGTTTGTGCATGTGCTTCTAAGCATGCTCTGTTTGCTTCAGATCCAGTTGGAAAGTGAACGGCTACAGGAATATATAAAGTAGCTTTTCTTTGGTATGTTCCATTTTCTTTTTGTCCTTTTATTTCTTGGTATTTTGCTTCTAAAACAGCTTGTCTTTCATAAAAGTCTTGAGCAAAATCAGGGTCTTCTAGTAGTTCACTCATTTTTTGTTCCATACCACAAGTTCTGTGTTCTGGGATGTTTGGGGTAGCTTGTCTGTTTTGAGCTTGAATAAAGCTAAAAGCAGTTAACACTAGCATAATACATACTAACATTTTTTGTTTAAAGTGTAATTTTCTTGTTTTCATAACGTTTCCTTAGATTTGTGTGGGGTTATTTAATGAATCCAAAATTAGTCATAGAACCCTTGTAATCAGCATGGTATGAGTTTTTGTTGAGTTTAATATTAGAGAATTATGAGGTTGTTTTATCGAAAAACATGACTTTAAACGTTTTTATTTGTTTTTAGTCGAAGGTTTAGTGGTTTTAGATATTGGTGTGAAGTATATTATTGATGATTACACTCTATTAATTATTATGTGAAAAATTAATTAAGTTTCTTGTAGAGGATTATCATATTAGGAAGGTTTTTATGTCTGCCTAATTGACGGGGTCAGGAGTTGCTGTTTTATAGTTATGATATTAATAATCTTGTTCTATATAGAAGTTTTTATCTAGGATGAAAGATTTTATTCTCTCTTCACATAAGTATGTTTTTGAAGAATTAGATGCGTTTAACCAAACGAGTTTATGATTTACCCATACTTTAATAGGTATATTAAAATTGTCAACTGTCTTAGTAAATCGGTAATTTACTTGATTCCCTTTTACTTGATATTCTAAAGCAGGAATTTTTATTGTTCTTAAATATTGATCAAAAAAACCTTTTAGATCAACACCAGAATGTTTGATGAGGTAGTCTTCTATCTGCTGTGTGGAAACTTGCTGATGATAGAATTCACTATTTAATCCTCGAAGGATACTTCGCCATTTTTTATCATCATTTATTATTTGACGCAAGGTGTGTAGCATATTAGCTCCTTTGTAATACATGTCGCCTGAACCCTCGTTGTTTACATTGTATTGTCCTATAAGTGGAATGTCGTTTTTTATAGATCTTCTTGTACCAATTACATAATCTTCTGCTTCTTTAGTAGAGAAATGATAGTCAATAAATAGGCTTTCTGAATATGCTGTAAAACTTTCGTGAATCCACATGTCAGCAACATCTTTGTTTGTAATGTTGTTTGCAAACCATTCGTGGCCACTTTCATGCACAATGATAAAGTCAAATTTTAATCCAATGCCAGTACCACTTAAATCTGAACCTAAATACCCGTTTCTGTATTTGTTTCCGTAGGTGACAGAACTTTGATGTTCCATTCCTAAATAGGGTGCTTCTACTAGTTTATAACTGTCTTCATAAAAAGGATATGGGCCAAACCAGTGCTCGAAAGCTTCAAGCGTCATAGCTCCTTGTTTGAATTGCTTTTTCGCCTTTTCTAAATTATGTTTTAATACCCAGTAATTACAATCTAAGTTGCCTTTTTCACCAGCATATACTTCAGAAAAATGAGTATAGTCTCCGATATTGAGGTTTACCCCGTAATTATTAATTGGATTTAGTACTTCCCAGTGAAAAGTTTTCTTTCTTATCTCTTTATGATGTTCAGTTTTTATCAACCTCCCATTAGAAACATCTGTTAAGTGCTCAGGTACAGTGACCGAAATTAGCACTCCATCATCAGGTTCGTCATAACCATGATCTTTATTGGGCCACCATATACTTGCGCCAATTCCTTGGTTAGAAGAAGCTATAAAGTCAATTCCGTTTTTATCTTTTTTCCAAGTAATTCCACCAGACCAGGGCGGGTTTTTACTTTCAATAGGCTCTCCCTCGTAGTGTATTGTTATTTTGTGTTCGGATTTAATAGGAAGATTTTTAGGAAAGACTACCCAGTAGACATTGCCTTCTCTTGTGAAATTCAATTCACTATTTTGATATCTTATTTTAGTGATTTGTAATGGCTCTTGTAAGTCTATCTGCATTGTTTTGGCAGATTTTAATACCTCAAAAGAAATAGTATTAGTTCCTTTAATCGTTTTGGATTTAGGGAATACTTCTACAGCTAATTTGTAATGTTTTAAATTCCACCATTCACGTTCAGGTGTAATACTTCCTCTTAAAGAATCTTGTTTAGTAAAAGTTTCTTTATGTTCAAATAACCTGTTTTGACAAGAAAGAAAAAGTGGGAATAAAATAAAAGTGATTAGTAATTTCATTTTTCAGTCGATAAGAGTATTGTTAATATACATTCACCTCAGGATTAATTTCGATACCAAATTGTTCTAAAACGGCAGCTTTAATTTTTAAGGCTAAATTCCAAATTTCTTGGCCAGTAGCATTTCCGTAATTTACCAGTACTAATGCTTGATTTTTATGTACCCCTGCATCTCCAAATTGTTTTCCTTTAAAACCTGCTTGTTCAATAAGCCAGCCAGCAGGAATTTTCACTTCACTATCTGAAACTCTATAACTCGGTGCTTCTGGAAAATTGGCTATAAATTGTTCAAATGCTGTTTGAGAAATAATAGGGTTTTTAAAAAAACTTCCGCTATTTCCAAGTTTATTAGGGTCAGGTAGTTTTGATTGTCTAATGGCTATTACGGCATTAGAAACTTCTTTTATGGTTGGGTTCGTGACATTTTGGTTCGCTAACTCATTTTCAATAGCGCCATACCTTGTGTTTAGCACATGGTTTCTTTTAGTAAGTTTAAATGTTACTGAAGTAATAATATATAGCCCTTTAAGTTCTGTTTTAAAAACGGAGTTTCGATATCCGAAATTACAAGCAGATTTAGTAAATGTTTTAGGTTTACCCGATGCAATTTCTATGGTCTCGCATTCAATAAAATTATCTTTTAATTCTTTGCCATATGCGCCAATATTCTGTATTGGTGCAGTACCAATATTTCCAGGAATCAATGACATGTTTTCTAAACCACCATACTCATTGTCCAAACACCATAGTATAAATTCATGCCAGTTTTCACCAGTTTTTGCTGTAACCCATACATAGTCCTCATTTTCCTTAATAATAGTTTTTCCTTTTATATTCAGGTGAATGACCAATGCATCGTCAATATCTTTTGTCAATAACATATTACTTCCTCCACCTAGGATAAATAAATTTGTTGGGTTCAATTCTATTGCTTTACGAAGCTCATCAATTGTGGTTGCAGTAATAAAATTTTTAGCTATAACATCTATACCAAATGTATTGTAGTTTTTAAGAGAAATATTATGTGATAGGGTCATTAAAATAGCTTAAAGAAATGTATAAAGGTAATGTGTTTGTGGCAAGGCCACTGTTGGCAATAAAGATACAAAACTCAATGTAAAAAACAACATCCAATATTTGAATGCTACAAATATTGGATGCTATTATTAAGTGTGATTATTGGTTATGCATTTATTTGATCTGCAGCAACGATAGTTTTTTCATGGTATTCAGCTAATGCAGTTTTTAAAATATTCGCAGCGCTAATTAAATCTTCTTTTTTTAATACATAAGCAATACGTATCTGGTTTAAACCAGTGTTAGGAGTAGAGTAAAATCCTGCAGCTGGAGCAACCATAATTGTTTCGCCGTTTAAATCAAACTCTTCCAATAGCCATTGTGCAAAATTATCTGCATTTTCAACAGGAAGTTGGGCGATACAGTAAAATGCTCCTTTTGGTGTGGCTACTTTTACACCTTCAATTTTTTTCAATTCAGAAATTAAAGTATTTCTACGTTCTGTATACTCTTCAATAACGTCAGTAAAATAACTTTCAGGAGTATCTAAAGCTGCTTCTGATGCTATTTGTGCATAGGTAGGAGGACTTAAACGTGCTTGAGCAAATTTCATTGCTGTAGCCATAAATGTTTTGTTTTTAGAAACAATACATCCTATACGAGCACCACACATACTATAGCGTTTAGAAACAGAATCAATAACAATTGCATGTTCATCTAAATCATTTTCTGCTAATACAGAGTGATGTGTTAATCCGTCATAAGCGAACTCACGGTACACTTCATCAGCAACTAAAAATAAATCGTGTTTTTTAACGATTGCAGCTAATTGCTTAATTTCTTCTCTACTATATAAATACCCAGTTGGATTTCCTGGATTGCAAATTAAAATAGCCTTAGTTTTAGGCGATATTAATTTTTCAAACTCTTCAATTGCCGGTAAGGCAAACCCATCATCAATACTAGACATTACAGGTACAATATTTACCCCAGAAGAAGTGGAGAAGCCGTTGTAGTTAGCATAAAAAGGCTCAGGAATAATAACTTCGTCACCAGCATCCATGATACTACCAAAAGTAAATAACAAGGCTTCAGAACCACCAGTAGTTACAATAATGTCATCATGTTTTACATAAACATTATGCTTACTGTAATAGTTGGCGATTTTTGTTCTGTACTCTTCAGATCCTTCAGAACGTGAATAGGCTAGTACCTCTAAATCATTATTCTTAATAGCGTCTAAGGCTATTTGAGGTGTTTTAATATCAGGTTGACCAATATTTAAATGGAATACTTTAGTCCCCCTTTTTTTAGCGTCTTCTGCAAATGGGACCAATTTACGAATTGGTGATTGTGGCATCTCGTGCCCTTTAGCTGAAATTTTAGGCATTGTATATCTTGAATTTAGGAAGTACAAAACTACATATTTTTATTGTAATTTAAATAAGAATTTATTGCGTTAATTTTTGTTAAATTTTAATTGAATTAGCTATTAATGTTGTAACTTTTGTTACACAACTTATGATATGTTATATTTTATAAAAAGATATCTAATTCCCTTCGTTTGTATGATGCTTGTGCTACCTATATATGCGCAATCAACATTTGAGTTTGATACTAAAAAAAAACAAGTAAAAATTCCATTTGAGTTAATTAGTAATTTAATAGTTATCCCCGTAAAAGTAAATGGCGTAGAGTTATCTTTCTTATTAGATACAGGGGTTAGGGAAACCATACTTTTCAATGTCAGTGAAGTAGATTCATTAATCTTAAATAACACAAAAACGTTTACTGTAAAAGGAGCTAATGATGTCAAGGTTACAGCTATAAAATCAGAAAATAATTTACTAGAAATAAAAGGGTTAAAAAGTTTTAATCATAATATATATGTTGCATTTAATCAAGGATCAAATTTATCGTCTTATTTAGGTGAAGAAATACATGGTATTTTAGGTTACCATTTTTTTAAAGATTTTATTGTTGAATTATCCTATAGGAGTGAATTGATACGAGTTTATAAAAAAGAACGCTACAAAAAAAAATGGGGGCGTTATGAAATCGTTGATTTGTCATTTACAAGAGGGAAGCCTTATGTATTGGCGGAGGTAGGGGGTGAACAACAGAAGTTTTTATTGGATACAGGAATGAGTGATGGGCTTTGGAAGTTTAAAGAGGATTCACTTTCAACAGCCAACTTTGGTTATTATGAAGATTATTTGGGTATGTCTGTTTCAGGTGAAATTTTAGGTAAACGAAGTAAAATTGAAAAGCTTGTTTTTGCTAATGAAACCTTTCATAATGTAAAAATAGCATACCCTTTTGAAAGGACATTACCTGAAGAGTTAAAAGGGGTTATTGATAGGTCTGGAAGTTTAGGAGGGGAATTGTTAAAAAGGTTTACTGTAGTATTTGATTATAGGAATTCAAAAATGTATTTAAAAGGAAATACTAATCTTGATGATCCTTTTTATTATAATAAATCGGGGATTGTAATAAGGCAAGATGGAGAGGCAGTATTTGAAAATAATAATAGCGATATATTGAAACATTTACAAGATCAAAATTTCATTTCTTTTGTAGACTTGTCATACATGTTAAGCCCAGAGTTTATTATTGATAATGTAAGGGAAGGTTCTCCAGCATCTTTAGTTGGGGTGATGAAAGATGATATATTGTTAGAAGTTAATGGTGTAAAGTCATTCCGGTATACTTTAAAAAAAATAAATGCATTGTTTTATGGTGAGGATAATACTTTAGTTCGTTTTAAGTTAGAGCGGAATGGAAGGGTTATAGATAAAGAATTTAAATTAAAATCACCATTAAAAAAAGCGCTCTAATTAGAGCGCTTTTTGAGATGAAAATATTTTCTTCTTTATAAAGAGCGCTATTGAATGATTAGTTTCTTAGTCACACTGCTACTATTTTTATCAGAAATTTTAATTAAATAAACACCTGAGTTTATACCAGAAAGGTTTATTCTATTGTCAAGTTCATTGTTGTTTATAGTTGCATTTAAAATATTTTTTCCTGTTAGGTCATAAATACGTACTTGGTTTAATACTTGTTGCGTATTGTTTTTAATGTTAAAATAACTATTGTTACTTGGGTTGGGGTGAATAGTTAATTCTTTTTCATTTAACACAGCGTCGTTTATACCTAAAACTGGTCTAAAATCACATATAGATGGTATTGGTGCTTCAGGAAATGCATCTACATTAACCTCCCAATTACTTGAAGTGTTTAGCATGGTTCTTAAAGTAGCTATATCACTAAAATTGCCGCAATTTACTAATGCAACTCTTGCGTTATCAACTTCTGGGTTGATAGAAACAGAGTTGGTTCCATCTGTAAAAACTGAAGGCTTAGCTGATGTTGTAGATGATGTAGATTCAGCATCCCAATCACCATTCATATGTATTGCAGCGATAAAGCTTGATTCATTTCCTGCTGAAGGAACATTACTAGGGTTGTAAGCAAAAACTTGGTCTCCTCCTGTAGCAAGGCTTAGCGCTGTCCCACTCATTGTGCCCGCTAAAGCATTGTCTTGGTCTCTTGCTTCAAATGGTGTTTTTGATATAATAATTTGAGTACCTACAATGTAAGATGACCCAAATGTAAGTTTACAAGTACTTTCACCTACTCTAAATCCTCCAGCTGCAAACCAGCCATTTTCTGTGAACTCTATTTCTTCACCTGCTGTTACGGCTCTTAATAAGACTATTGTAAAATAATCATCTGGAGCAGTAACATCTGAATGATATGCAGAAAATGCAATATCCCCCATAGCAAATTGTGCTTGTGTACCTGTAATAGACAAGGTACTAATAATCAATAAAAGTAGTAGTTTTTTCATATTATTAAAAATTTAAATGGTTAGAACCAATAAAGGTACTGAAATTTTATTATTCAGTACCTTTGGTTGTATTGTAATAAATATTATTAGCTTCTAGGAGGGAAAAGGCCTACTAATGCGATACAATAGTTTACAACTAAATATGGTTGCATATTGTTTACTGGGCTTGATGCTCCAGTGTTAGTTGTATTAGCTGAGCCGTTAACTTTAGCGTTAAAGGGGAACAGGTTTGTGTCTGCATTAGCACTTGGGCTAAATGAGGCAGCATTGTTTGCTAAAACGTTGTTTTCAGTTTCATCAGTTGTACCATCATCATTTACTGCAGGAATTGAAACATTTGCATTTACTGTTTGACTAGTAAAATCAATAGCATGTTTATGAGCTGGTAACTGGCTATTGTTAAGAATGTTTATTTCAGATCCAGAGTGTTGTCCTAATGGTCTGCTTGTTAAACCTGGTCCATTACCATAATGCATTGGAGCTCTTCCACGTAAATCTGGTAATCCAAAAGTTGTTCTTCCGTCACCTCCGTAAGTAGTTCCTAATAAAGAGAATAATGCAGTGTTTTGTGCAATAGGTAATAATTGTCCGTTGCACGATGCCCAACCTCTAGGGGCAAAATTAAATCCGAATGCTTGTATTTGTCCAATAAATGGGTCCATAATTTTTTTGTTTTAATTGTTTTATATTAATTTCTAGGAGGGAAAAGGCCTACTAATGCGATACAATAGTTTACAACTAAATATGGTTGCATATTGTTTACTGGGCTTGATGCTCCAGTGTTAGTTGTATTAGCTGAGCCGTTAACTTTAGCGTTAAAGGGGAACAGGTTTGTGTCTGCATTAGCACTTGGGCTAAATGAGGCAGCATTGTTTGCTAAAACGTTGTTTTCAGTTTCATCAGTTGTACCATCATCATTTACTGCAGGGATTGAAACACTGGCATTTACTGATTGACTAGTAAAATCAATAGTATGCTTGTGTGCTGGTAATTGGTTGGCATTGAGGGTGTTTGTCTCTGTTCCTGATTTGGCACCAATCCTTCTGTCAGATAACCCATTTCCGTGTCCTTGATTCATTGGAGCTCTTCCACGTAAATCTGGTAATCCAAAAGTTGTTCTTCCGTCACCTCCGTAAGTAGTTCCTAGTAAAGAAAATAATGCTTGGTATTGGTTAATTGATAGTAATTGTCCGTCACATTTTGCCCAACCTCTTGGAGCAAAATTAAATCCGAATGCTTGAATTTGTCCCATAAATGGTTCCATAGTTTGTAGTTTTTTTAGTTTGTGTATAAATAATTTGAGTTTCAAAACTACAGTCAAACTATTGGTTTTTATAGCGTAAATGCTCCCTAAACAAAAACCAAGTATAAGTACCTAGTCATATTTAGTGATAAAATGCTATAAAAATGGGTAACATTTTTTGAAAAACAAGAACTATATAGTGTAAGTTGTTGAGAACTAGAAGTATCTACTTTAAGGTTGAAAAGAATTAATTTAAGACTAGTTTTTCCTTTTTTTTTAGCAATTAACATATGTATATTTGAAACAAACTAAAACCAACCAATAATGAAATTAACCTACTTAAGGCTATCCTTAGCTATAGCATTTTCTATGCTGTTATTTAGCTGTTCTCAAGAGCTACAAGAGACTTCTGACCTTAATGAAACGGCTAATTTGTCGCGTCAAGCAAGAGAGTGGAAATCAACTCCAATTAATCAAGAATTAGTAGAAAATCAGCAAAACATTTCGCATTATCAATTTGATGTAATTGAGTTGAAAACGCTAGTTGATAATTCAGCAGTGAATTACGTATGGTTTGATTTAGGTTTAAATAATAAAAATCAAATAACCTTTACTGCAACGGGAGAAGATGTTAATGGAGAAATAGTAAGTCAGGTAACTTCTACGATCGTAACTACTAAGCAATACCGAACTGATTTTTCTGTTTTCAATACAATAGAAGGTGTTTCTTTTGGTGACAAGTTTAACCATATCCTTCCGAATAAGGACGCTTATGAATACCTTACGTCAGTGAAAAAGGCGTACCGTAATTTTGAAGCTGTTTTAGATCAAGAAGGGCAACGTGTAGAGCGTTTTGGCTTGTATACTATGGTAGTAAAGCGTATGTTAATGACAAAAAACATACATACATTAGGCTTATTTTTAGGGAAAAATGATAAGGAAAAAATGACCACGGTGTTTATAGGGATGGATAAAGATAATAATCTTTTGATAGATTCAAGTACTGATATCTCAACTGCTGGAAAAGCCTTTGATTTTTCGCAGCCATGTCCAACTACGTGTGATGAATCCTTTAATATATGTGCTCAATATTGCGATTCACCTTGGTGGATGTGTTGCAAGTATAAGTAAATGATATAAATTTAATAACTAATATAAAAACCAAAAACTATGAGTGAAGTACTAACAAGTAGAAATACTGTAACATTAAATGATGCTAAAGAATGGACGAAGCTTTGGCAAGATAATAACCCTAACCATTGCAAAGGGTTTTTAATTCCTGCGGAAGATTTAACAGCGGTATTAAAGGAGATGAACATCCTAGTAGAAAATAGCAGCGGGAAATTTGAATTAGACGAAAGTAAATTGCCTGATAATGGTGTACGTGCCTACACTGGAATTGATACTACTAACGGAACAGGTAAAGATAATGGATATGGCGAAAAATTAGTAATTGTAGGTACTACAAAGGTGACTAAAAAAGGAGGAGCTATTGTACATGAGGATATTATTTATAATCAAGATACTCCAACAAGTAAAGCTAGTGGAATATATGATTTTTCTGAGCCATGTCCGAACACTTGTGATCAATCAAGTCCATTATTTAATCCATAATAGATAATAACATGTTAACTAAAGTAATTGCAAGTATTGGGTACGTAGTTTTAGCTATTAACCTTTTATTGTATTATAAAGCATATTTTTTAAATAAGAATAAAGTAATAAAACTATTTACTTATTACCTTGCTATTACTTTAGTAATTCAATTTTCAACGAAGACATTACATTATTTTAAAATCCCAAACCTATTCTTGTCTCATATATATTTTATGAGTCAATTTATATGCTTAAGTTTTTTCTATAAATTATTATTATTTAATGGAGAGAACCAGGTATATGTAAAATATATAGTTATCATAGTGATAATATTAGTTGGAAGTAGTTTTGTAGTTGATACTAGTTTGTTGTTAAGGTTTAACTTATTTGAAATAATAACAACCTCTGTTCCATTAATTACATATAGTATATTGTTATTATTTAAATTAATATCTATAAAAAGTAACGCTTTTATTTATCTAAATATTGGAGTTTTATTCTATTTACTTTTAAGTACATTAATTTTTTTATCAGGTAATTTGATTAATAATCTACCTGGACTTTATAATACAATTACTTGGTTAGTCAATGTTACTTTATACTTATTATTTCAGCTTTTGATTTTTTATGAGTGGTATAGAAATTTACGTCATAAAAGAGAAAATATAGAATTAAATTAACCAATGGAAGAGGTTTTATCAGAAGAAAACAATATAATTCCTATAGTACTGTCATCTATCTTTTTACTGTTGTTCATGATGGTAGCTTTAGTGTTGTTTTTTCGCTTCGCTCGTAAAAAAATAATTGAAAAGGAGTTAGAAAAAGCAGTAATAAAAATTGATGGGCAAAAAAAAATACTTCAAGCTACTATAGAAACTCAGGAGCGGGAACGAAAGCGTATTGCTCAGGACTTGCATGATGCTATTAGCGCCAAACTAAATGTTGTCAGTTTACATGTAAACATGTTGTTAGATGGTTCGTTAGACTCCAGTGAGCAGCGAGATGCGTTAAGTAAGGTGTTAGGGGTTACTACTGTAGTGTTAGATAGTTCCAGGCAAATAGCTCATAATTTGTTGCCTCCAATTTTGGAGAATTTTGGTTTAGTTGCTGCATTGGAAGAATTGTTAGAAGAATTTGGAGCTACTAAAAAAGTAGTTGTACAGCAAGAAATTAAGTATGTAAATTCTTTAACAAAAAATGAAGAACTGCATTTGTTTAGGGTAATTCAGGAGTTATTAAACAACTCAATTCGTCATGGGAAGGCAGCAAAAGTCAGCTTAAAATTAATAGATACAGTGGATAGTATGGAGTTAGTATATACTGATGATGGGAAGGGGTTTTTAGTAAAGAAAGCATTGTTGGAATGTGGTTTGGGGCTAACAAATGTTAAAAGTAGAGTAGCAATACTAAACGGAGATTTAAATATAAATAGTCAGTTAGGTAACGGAGCAATATTTACTATTGCTATAAAACACAACAGTTATGAATAATAGTATAAAAGTCGCAATTGCAGATGATGAGGAGTTATTCCGTCAAGGAATCTCTTTTATCTTAAACAAAGAAGTGAATTTTGATATCGTTATGCAAGCAGCGGATGGCGCTGATTTACTAAAGCAATTAAAATCTTGCCAGGATTTACCAGAAATAATTTTAATGGATTTGAAAATGCCAAATCTAAATGGTGTTGAAACTACTAAAATTATTAAAAAAGAATATCCGGATATTAAAATAATAGCCATTACTAGTTATTATAGTAAACCATTCATAAGCAATATGATTGCTACTGGTGCTGTAGCGTATTTAGCAAAAAACACTCCTCCAAAAGAAGTAGTTACTACGGTGAATGCAGTGGCTGATAGGGGGTTTTGCTATAATGATAATGTAATGCAAGTTATTCAGGAAAACATGTTAAATCCTAACTCAAAACCTACAAGAAGTTATTTTGATTTGGATTATTTAACGAAGCGTGAAGCTGAGGTGCTAAAATTAATTTGTGATCAGAAAACTACAAATGAAATTGCTGATCAGTTGTTTATTAGTCCTAGAACAGTAGAGGGACATAGGAATAATTTATTGCTAAAAACTGAAGCGAAAAATACTGCCGGCTTGGTGATTTTTGCCTTTCAGCATAAAATTATTGTATTAGAAGAAACCTTTTAGTAACTTAAAATAATTGGATGTAATTTATTGTTTCTATTAAAACCTCTTTATAAATATATGTTTGTAAAGAGGTTTTTTATTAGGTTAGATAATTTTAGATGCGATGCTAATTAAAAAGCTAACCCCATTATTGATATTAGCGATAGCAGTAGCTTTTTGAGTGTTTGAACTTGCTGCATTACTAACCTCTTGTAAAACTTTTATAGCGTTAGCGTTACTAATGGTGCTTTCTTGAATAAAAGTGTTTATTTCTGCGGTATTCATGCGGGTTAAGCTAGCTATTTGACTAGCGAATTGTGTATCAGTTTGTTTTGCGGAATTTTCAGCAATTTCATTCCAGTTTATTGACGACATAGTATTGTTGTTTATAAGGTGCTAAAAAAAATATTTAGCATAAAGTTGTTAAAAAATGTTTTACTTCAAATCTAGTTCTTTTAATTGCTATTTAAAGCAGAGCTTATTTCTAATAATTTTGAAAAAGTATCCCCCGACTGAGTAAGTAAACTGTCTAGTTTAGTTTCGGCTTCACTTATATCTACCTTGCCGTTTGTTAGGTTTTGTACAGCTGTCATCACTGATTTTTCTTCAGCTTTTAATTTAACTGCGGAATCTATTAAATTTTGTAGTGATGCTCCAGCAGTGTTAAACGCGGTATAATTTGTATTTATTTGTGATATTAGTTGTTGCTGTTCAGTGTCTAAAATTGTCTGTATAGAATCCTTTTTTCTGTTGATGATAGGAACTATACTTGTTAAAATGTTAGGAAGTTCTTTTTTATAATCAAGACTATCTGGTAGGTTTTTTGCGAAATTGTCTAATAAAGCAGGGGTATATTGATTAGTAATAAAGCTATTAACCTGTTCTTTCCGTGTAGCGTACAATTGGTTAATTAAGGAAATATTAAGCGTGTTCATGTCATCAGCCTGTTTTAATATTTCTTGTGTTAAAGTAGTGGTTGATGCTGGTATTGAAGCACAGGAATTTAATAAAAGGAGTGCGATAATGCTATAATAAATTATGGTACGTTTCATGTCTGTTTTAAATAAGTAGTTAGTTTAAGAAGGTGTTGAAAAAAGTTGTTTTACTTTAGATATTAAACTCTGTAAAATACTAAAAATGGCATCTGAAGAGAAGCCACCAATTAAAGCAAGTATACTTTTATTAAATAAGTTTATTCCATTTGTAGTAGTATGTAATAAAATGATTTCTGACAAAATAATACCTGCAATTATACCCAAAAACACTAATGCTGTATAATAAATAGCGTCTTCAGGAACTAAAGTCCCTTTCTGTATTGCTATACTAACACTTTTAAGTAAGTAAAAAGCAACTCCTAAGCCTGAAATAGAGCAAAGGAAAACAAGGTTTAGAAGTAATGAAACCCCATTATTTTCCATAATCCCCAAATCTAGTGAATTATTATTTACATCAGGGGATAATGCGGAAGCTATAAACGCGATTAAAAAAAATAAAGAAAGAAAAATTAAATTACGGACTAATGGTAATTTATTATAAGAAGATTCTTGAATTCCATCTTTGTTTATAATGTTTAAATATAGAATTGACTTTGGAGTAGCTGGTACTACATTTTTACTAAGTAAACCATGTACGGTTAATAAATCATTAAGTTTAGTGCTTTCAAGTAATACGTTTATGTCACTATTTAGAGTTAAACCATTATTGAGCGCAAAGGATAACATACAGTTTATTTCACTTTTAAGCTCATCGGTAACTCTTGTGCTAACTACAGTATTGGTATTGTTATCTATAGCAGAAGTATGTGTGTCAGCAGCTTTTATTGAAGATGAAGTAGTTGTTTGCATTATAGTTTGGATGTTAAAATGTCAAGTCTCAAAACTACCTATTAGTATGAAAAAGTATTACCGCATTTCTATTCGCTTTTAATTACAGGTATTTCTACTTGGTTTGTGTGATAATTTCTAAAAATCAAAAAGCCATTGAAAATATTTTCAATGGCTTTTTGATTAGATATATTCAAATGGTTTATTGTTCCATGATTGATTTTGATTTTTTTTCTTTCTTTTCAAGAATACTACTATTATCTACCTTTTTAATTTCGCCCTTTATTTTCAAATAAGAAACTCCATTTTTTACATTTGTAGCGTTAGAGGTTACTGTTATTGTTTTTCTAATAATCCCAGTTCTCTTAGTGTCATATTTAACTTCAATTTCTCCTTTTTCTCCAGGAGCAATTGGAGCTGTAGGTTTTTTTGGTACTGTACATCCACAACTTGATTTTACCTTAGTAATAACCAATGGAGCGTTCCCTGTGTTTTTGAAAATAAAGGTTCTTATTCCGTTACTTCCATTTTCAATTTTCCCGTAGTCTACGGTATTTTCTTTAAATTCTATTTTTGCCGAGGTTTCTTGTGCATAAATGCTAATACTGAATAGGCTTACGAGTAAAAATGCTAATAAATTTTTCATTGTTCAAAGTGTTGTTTACTTGAATGACAAGTAAAAGTTTTTAGGGTATTATAAAATCAAATATATACAAAATTAAATACTTCTAATAATTTGTATACAGAAGTATAAAAATGTTTAGTTGAGTTTTGCATATTCCCTAATTTAAAATATTAACTACAAATGCTGTTAACTCTTTTTATATAGCACTGTAATTAGTTACTTTTGTTAATTATATTACAAATATTAGACCAAATGAGTGATTTAGGAAAATACAATGCTAAAGCAGTAGAGGAAAAATGGTATAGCTATTGGATGAAAAATAATTATTTTCATTCAACTCCAGATGAAAGAGAGCCATATACAATTGTAATTCCGCCTCCAAATGTCACTGGTATTTTACATATGGGACACATGTTGAATAATACTATTCAAGATGTATTAATTCGTCGCGCACGATTACAGGGTAAAAATGCGTGTTGGGTTCCTGGAACTGATCATGCTTCAATAGCTACTGAAGCAAAAGTTGTTGCTAAATTAAAAGAACAAGGTATTGATAAAAACGATTTAACAAGAGATGAGTTTTTAAAGCATGCCTGGGATTGGACTAATGAATATGGAGGTGTTATTCTAGATCAACTTAAAAAGTTAGGGTGTTCATGTGATTGGGATAGAACAAAATTCACTTTGGATGACGATATGTCACAAGCGGTAATTAAGTCGTTTATTGATTTGTATAACAAAGGAATGATTTATCGTGGTTACCGAATGGTAAACTGGGATCCTGAAGCGAAAACAACACTTTCTGATGAAGAAGTGGAATATGTTGAGCAAAATGGTAAACTATATCATATTAATTATAAGATTGAAGGTTCTGATGAGGTGCTAACCGTTGCAACGACACGTCCAGAAACTATTTTAGGAGATACAGCAATTTGTATAAATCCTAACGATGAGCGTTATGTACATTTAAAAGGAAAGAAAGCAATTGTGCCTATCTGTAATAGAGTAATTCCTATAATAGAAGATGAGTATGTTGATTTAGAATTTGGTACAGGGTGTTTAAAAGTTACTCCTGCGCACGATATGAATGACAAGACTTTAGGAGATAAACATAATTTAGAAGTTATTGATATTTTTAATGAAGATGCTACGTTGAATAGTTTCGGGTTACATTATCAAGGTAAGGACAGGTTTGTAGTGCGTAAAGAAATCTCTAAGGAATTAGAAGAGTTTGGAGCGTTGCCTAAAGTGGAAAATCACTTGAATAAAGTTGGTACTTCTGAACGTACAAAAGCTGTTATTGAACCAAGGTTATCAGATCAATGGTTTTTGAAAATGGACGAGTTGGTTAAGCCAGCCTTAAAGTCAGTTTTAGAAGATGAGGATATTAAACTATATCCAAAGAAAATAGAAAACACCTACCGTCACTGGTTAGAGAATATTAGAGACTGGAATATCTCTCGACAGTTACGTTGGGGGCAACAAATCCCTGCTTATTTCTATGGTGATGGAAAAGAAGATTTTGTTGTGGCTGAGAATATTGCTGATGCTTTAGGGTTGGCGATAAAGAAAACAGGAAATTCTTCGCTGTCGGCGTCCGATTTACGACAAGAATCAGATGTTGTTGATACGTGGTTTTCTGCATGGTTGTGGCCAATATCAGTTTTTGATGGAATTAGAAATCCCGATAATGAAGAAGTAAATTACTATTACCCAACAAACGATTTAGTTACTGGGCCAGATATTATATTTTTCTGGGTGGCGCGAATGATTTTTGCGGGTTATGAATTTAAAAATGATAAGCCTTTTGAAAATGTATATTTCACAGGTATTGTAAGGGATCAACAAGGACGTAAGATGTCTAAATCATTAGGGAACTCTCCTGATGCTTTAGGACTGATAGAAAACTATAGTGCTGACGCAGTACGTGCTGGGATGATGCTATTGAGTTCTGGTGCTGGGACTGATTTGTTGTTTGACGAGTCTAAATTAGTACAAGGAAAAGCATTTAGTAATAAAATATTTAATGCTTATAAGTTAGTTAGTGGTTGGGAAGTTAGTGGAACCATTGAGCAGCCAGAATCTAGTAAAATTGCTTTACAGTGGTATGATAATAAGTTTCAAGCTGCTTTTGCTGAAATAGAAGATCATTTCTCTAAATACCGATTGTCAGATGCTTTAATGACCACTTATAAATTAATTTGGGACGATTTCTGTTCTTGGTTATTAGAAATGATAAAACCAGGATATCAGCAGCCAATTGACAAGGTTACTTTTGATGCAGTTATTGAAATGTTTGAGAATAACTTAAAAGTATTGCATCCATTTATGCCTTTCTTAACGGAAGAGTTATGGCACCAAATTTCAGATAGGAGTGAAGCTGAAGCATTAATAGTTTCTATATATCCAGAAAGTAAAACTGTTGATCAAATTATTTTAAAAGATTTTGAAATTACAGCTGATGTGATCTCTGGAATTAGAGCCATAAGAAAAGATAAGAACATTTCATTTAAAGATACAATTGAGTTTTCCATTTTAAATAATGAAAAAGTATCCTCACGATTTGATTCTGTAATTATGAAATTAGGTAATATTTCAAAGTTGAATTATGTAACTGAAAAAGTTGATGGAGCTTTAAGTTTTAGGGTGAAGTCTAACGAGTATTTTATTCCAATGGCTGGAGCAATAGATGTTGATGCTGAGATTAAGAAGTTAACTGAGGAGTTAAGTTATACAGAAGGTTTTTTAAAATCTGTACAAAAGAAATTATCTAATGAACGTTTTGTAAATAATGCTCCTGATGCAGTTATAACGAGTGAGCGTAAAAAAGAAGCTGATGCTTTAGCAAAGATAGAAACAATAAATGTTAGTTTAGCTTCTCTGAGTTAAGTTGATGTTTTAGGAAATAAAAAAACCACGCTATTAGCGTGGTTTTTTTTATGGTGTTTATATTGTTTTATTTTGTCTTTAAAACTGCTGTAGCGCTTATGGCTACATCTTCCCAAGTTCTGCTTATACCGTCTTCTCCAGTATGTAATAGTTGACAAGCTTTATGTAATGATTTGAATGCATCTTTCATTTTCCAGTCCATTAAATTGTTAATTGTACCGTTAATTTCAACTTTGTTGTCAGAAATAGTATACTTCATAGGGATGGCAACCAACTCACCATTCATTTTTAGGTTTAATGACATAGATCCTTCTTCTTCATTACCAATAATATTAGAAAAATAACCAGAAATCAAAGAGGTTTCTTTCATTACGCCAAAGAACAATTTTTTAATTTTGTTGTCTCTTACTTCGTCTTTAGAAAAGAAACTTGAGACTGGGATGTTAAATTCTAAGTTAGCAAAAGCTCCTTGCTTACTATCGCTTTTTATTGGTTTTTCAATTTTTAAACTAGTAAAAATTCCTTTCACAGGAGTTTTCGCAGTTGTTTTATATGCTGTCCAATTTACTTCGGTTGTACTGGCATCAACGCTATAAGTTGGTTTTGTAATCTCGGTTGTGTTAATCTCGGTTTGTTTTGCTTCCTTTTTACATGAAGTGATAAAAAGAGAACTTACTAGCAAGCATAGAATTACTTTTTTCATAATTATTGGTTTTATTTAGTTTGATTGGTTAAATAAATTCAATGTCAACTTTATACTTTTTAATAGTATTGTTAACTAATTCAATATAGGCTAATTTTGCTTCCTCGATTGACATGTTTCTAACTTGTAACATGGCATTCATTTTAAAAGCATTTCTTATTTGATCAGGGTCATTTGACGAGTAAAATGCTGAAGAACTAACAGTTGCTTGTTTGTAGTAGGCATAAAATTGCAGCCTTAAGTCTATAGGAATCAAAACATCATCCATAGTATTAGCAGCTTCAAAAGCTTTTAAAAATCGTGTATGTAAGATATCGGTATTACTCATTGATTGCAACTATTGTTTCTCCTCCTTTAACAACGTCGTTTAATTTTATGTCTAGCTTTGTGTCTAATGGTAAAAACAAATCTACTCTAGATCCGAATTTAATAAATCCAGCATCGGTACCTTGAACTACTTGTGTTCCTTCTTTAGCATAATTTACAATCCTTTTTGCTAGTGCTCCTGCAATTTGCCTGTATAATACTTCTCCAAAAGTTTCATTTTCGACAACTATTGTGGTTCTCTCGTTTTCTTCAGAAGCTTTTGGATGCCAGGCAACTAAAAATTTACCTGGGTGATATTTACTAAACTTTACCAATCCACTCAATGCGTATCTTGTAACATGTACATTTATAGGTGACATGAATATAGATACTTGTAGCCTTTTGTCTTTAAAATATTCCTTTTCAAATACCTCTTCTATAACCACTACTTTTCCGTCTACAGGAGCTATAATGTGGTTTTCATTTTGTGCAGTATATCGTTTAGGGTTTCTGAAAAATTGTAAGATGATTACTAATAAAAATAATGCAACAGCATAAATAATGTATTGTATTATTTGATTGCTCGTAATATATTCAGCTCCTAAAAAAAGCGCTACTACTACGAATAGAGTTATTAAAATTGATGGGTGTCCTTCTTTATGAAACATAGTTGATTAATTGTAGGTATAAATATACGAATGATGAAACAAAAATTAAGCTGTCTAGTCTGTCTAAAAAACCACCATGTCCTGGGATTAAATTACTACTATCTTTAATGTTTGCTTCGCGTTTAAACTTTGAGGCAACTAAGTCGCCAATAGTACCAAAGATACTAATAATAATACTTAATACAATCCAATGTAATATAGAAAGGCTTGAAGTGGTATATGCAATAATGAGAGCAGCCATTACACCAAATGCTAGTCCTCCAATAAACCCTTCAATCGTTTTTTTAGGAGATACTTTTTCGAATAATTTACGTTCTCCAAAGTTTTTTCCAACTAAATACGCAAACGTATCATTTGACCAAATAATTATTAATATTCCAAAAATGATATATGGGTTGTAAGTGTCTTCTACTATTGATGGAATCAAGGTTAGTAAAGTAAAGGGTATTAAAATGTAAAGTAATGGTAGTTGTTGTTTAAGTATACTACGTTCGCTTACTTTTTTTAACTTGAATAAATTATTAGTTAGATAGAGGTGTGTTATTGATGTAGTGATAGCTAAAATAAGGAACACAGTGTTTGATATATATGTTTCTCCTACTAAAGCTAAGTATGTAATATATGCAATTATAACTAATTGAAAATATGTTCTAAAGTTATTTATTTTGAGTAAATTATTGAATTCCCAACATGAAATACCTGCAAATAAAAACATTAATCCTGCAAATAAAAATCCATCATTGGAAAAGAAAATAGCAGAAATAAGTATTGTTATGTATACTAATCCAGATAAGGAGCGGGTTAAAGTTTCGTTCATTTTTACAAGTCTTCCAAGAGAAGCAAATATAGGTTTTTTGTGCTACTCCCGTAACTCATAAAATCTTTTTCTTTTGAGAATTTGAAATGTTTTAGGGTGGTAATATTTGTGGGTAATTGTACCTCTTTATTGTTTTTAATTGTCCTTAAGCCCTCGCTAATTGTTTCTCTTAATTGACTGGTTGTTGCAAACAAAATAAAATCATTTGGTAAGGTGTCAAGCTTCTGTTCCTTTATTTGATTTGAAGATATTAGAATAGATCCTTTGTCTGCAATAAGGCTTTCGCAACTAGTTAGGAAAAAAGAGGGGGTTTCAGTAGTGTATTTTAAATTAAATTTACGAAACTGTTTCTTAAGTGATTCATTAAAGCAAAGTGTTTTTTTAGTGTCCCAGTTGTTTTCTTCTAAAATGGATTTAAAATTATCAAACACTTCTTTTTCGGTGTCACAGTAAATAAATTTACCTCCGTTTTTCATGAAGTTAATGGTAAATTGCTCATCAATAGGAATACTTTCCTTAGGCATATATTTGCCTAGTTCGTCCTTTTTTGACGAAGAAGTTTTTTTGTTTTTACCGAAGATGTTTTTAAAAATCCCCATAAATTGAGAGACAGTTTTTTTTAGTTGGGGTTGTTAACTCAAATATATAAAAAAAAACTTAATTTAAATCAGTTTTAAATTAAGTTTTTTTTTGTGTCTTTATAATTGAAAATCATTCCTCTTCAAGGTCATTAACTCTAGCTTCTGACAGAAAGGGTCTTTTTCCAAAAATAGCTTCTAAATCGTCTTTAAAAATAACTTCTTTCTTTAGTAATACTTCGGCTAATTCGGTAAGTTTATCTTTATGACTGTCAAGAAGATCGATTGCTCTTGTGTATTGTTTTTCAATTATTTTAGAAATCTCTGTGTCAATCAATTCAGCTGTTTTTTCACTGTATGGTTTTGTAAAACCACTCTCTTGTCCTGAAGAGTCATAATACGTTAAGTTACCTATTTTTTCACTTAGCCCGTATATGGTAACCATACCTCTAGCTTGCTTTGTTACTTTCTCTAGATCGCTTAGTGCTCCTGTTGAAATTTTATTAAAAATTATTTTTTCAGCAGCACGACCACCTAAAGTTGCACACATTTCATCAAGCATCTGTTCAGGGCGAACAATCATTCTTTCTTCAGGTAAGTACCAAGCGGCTCCTAAGGCTTTTCCTCTAGGAACTATAGTTACTTTTACAAGTGGAGCAGCATGTTCTAGCATCCAACTTACTGTTGCGTGTCCTGCTTCATGGTAAGCAATTGCTTTTTTCTCAGAAGGAGTAATTATTTTGTTTTTCTTTTCCAGTCCACCAATAATTCTATCTACAGCATCCAAGAAATCTTGTTTGTCAATTTCTTTTTTTCCGTTTCTTGCGGCAATTAATGCTGCTTCATTACACATGTTAGCGATATCTGCTCCAGAAAAACCAGGTGTTTGTTTTGAAAGAAACTTAGTGTCTAAGCCTTTTTTGATTTTTAAAGGCTTAAGGTGAACTTCAAAAATTTGCTTACGTTCTCTAATATCTGGTAAATCTACATAAATTTGTCTATCAAATCTTCCTGCACGCATTAATGCCTTGTCTAAAATATCAGCTCGGTTTGTGGCAGCTATAACAATTACATTGTCATTTGTCCCAAAACCATCCATTTCAGTTAATAACTGGTTTAAGGTGTTTTCTCTTTCGTCATTACTTCCTGACATTGCATTTTTACCTCTTGCTCTACCAATTGCATCTATTTCATCAATAAAAATAATTGATGGGGATTTTTCCTTTGCTTGCTTAAATAAATCACGAACTCTTGATGCTCCAACCCCGACAAACATTTCTACGAAATCAGAACCAGATAATGAAAAGAAAGGAACTTTCGCTTCTCCTGCTACTGCTTTCGCTAATAATGTTTTTCCTGTACCTGGAGGTCCAACTAATAATGCTCCTTTTGGTATTTTACCCCCTAAAGAAGTATATTTTTCTGGTTGCTTTAAGAAATCTACAATTTCTTCAACTTCTTCTTTTGCTCCTTCTAATCCAGCTACATCTTTAAAGGTTGTTTTAATATCAGCTTTTTGATCAAATAATTTAGCTTTCGATTTACCAATATTAAAAATTTGCCCACCAGCTCCACCACCGGAACCTCCTGACATTCGCTTCATAAAAAATAACCATAACCCGATGATTAAAACAAAAGGCAGTAATCCCATTAGTAGATCACTAAAAGTATTGTCCTGCTGTTTTACATCTAAAGTAAAATCAAGGTTGTTACGTTGTTTTTGTTCACTTAAATAATTTTCAAAGTTTTGTAAATCCAAGTACTGTACGGTGAAATCCGGAACTTTCCCTATGAAAGAAATTCCTTTTTTCTTGGTAAACTCCTTGTATTCCTCTTTTTTTAAGGCAGCTTCAGTTAGGTATACCTGTGCTAGCCTCATGTTAGGGACCATTACAATCTCTTTAATGTCATTTTGAGGCACGTATTCTTTAAACTTAGAGAAACTTACTTCGTTCTCAGTTGAGGAATTGTTATTAAGTACAAAAAAAAGTAATATTATCGAGATAGCTCCATAAATCCAAAATACATTGAACTTTAGTTTTTTTGGCTCATTTTTATCGTTGTCTGACATACTTGTCTAGTTGGTTTAGTATTCTGTTTTGATTGAAGTTATTTTAGCGTCTCCCCATAGCCCTTCGATGTCATAATATTCTCTAATGTGAGATTGAAAAACATGAACTACAACATTCACATAATCCATTAAAACCCATTCTGCATTGTCACTTCCTTCAATATGCCAAGGTTTATCCTTAAGTTCTTTACTTACTAATTTTTGTACGGAACCTACAATAGCATTTACTTGAGTATTTGAGTTACCGCTACAAATAATAAAGTAATCAGTAGCTGTGTTTTCAATTTCGCGTAAATCTAATATATCTATGTCGTTACCCTTTACTTCTTCAATTCCTTTAATAATCATTGAGATTAAAGCGTCGGTGTTAATTATCTTCTTTGTCATTAATTGTATTTTGAACTTGCAAAAATATTATTTTTTTGTCGTTTAATGGTTAGATTTATTATAAGTTTTACATTTGTAGTATCAAAATAATCAAACTTCATACCATTGCTTCAACAAATGACTACTTAAAAGAATTAGCGTCACAAAATTCCGTGGATGATTTTACGGTTGTTTGTACAAAGAATCAAACTAATGGTAAAGGACAGTTAGGTAGTGTTTGGCATGCTGATGAGGGGGATAACCTTACGTTTAGTGTTTTTTTGAATAGCTCTTTTTTACCAATGGAGAGCCATTTTTATCTTAACTGTGCAGTCTCTATTTCCGTTTTTAATGTGTTAAAAAAAATACTTGTACCGAGACCGAGTATTAAGTGGCCGAACGACATTTTGTCAGAAAACAAGAAGTTGTGTGGTATTTTGATTGAGAATGTAGTGAAATCTAATACTGAAACACATGCGGTTATAGGTATTGGCTTAAATGTAAATCAAACACTATTTAATCCTACTTATAAAGCAAGTTCATTAAGAAGTAGTACTGGAATACATTATAATTTAGATGAAGTACTAGTGATGATTATCGTCGAGTTACAGCTTCAGGTTGAATTATTAAAGGAAGAAAAGTATTCGGAGCTACATAAGGCATATGAAGCTGAGTTGTTTCGGAAAAATAAACCTTCTACATTTAAAAATGCAGAAGGTGAATTGTTTTCAGGTTTTATAAAACATGTAACTTCATCTGGGATGTTACAAGTGCTTCTTGAAGATGAAATTATACAAGAATTTAGACTTAAGGAAGTTAAACTATTATATTAAATTACCCTCAATTTTTCTGATAGCTGACCTACAAATTTAGTTATTGGGCCTTTAACCATCATAGCCATCATAGCATTAAACTCTCCTGTAAAAGATAATTGAGTTTCTGTTTTTTCAGCTTCAAGCTCATTAAGGTTGGCTACCAAAGTAAATGGAAGTTTGTCACTTGCTGCTCCTAATACTACCTTATCGTTTGTGTGTTCTTTCAATCGTAGTTTTATTTCTGGCATTCCTTTTAAACCAAAAAGAAAAACATCATCACCTAATACTTCAAATTTTGTGTTTTCTGGCATCAATTGTTCAAAGTTCTCCATTTTGGTTAAAAAAGCAATGACTTCTGATTTTGATTTATTGACAGTTACTTTGTTTCCTTCTATATTCATTATTAATGTTTTTTATGGGGTTACTTGCAAATAGCATTCCATTCAGATGGATTTTCTTTCCATTCTTTCAATGTTCTTATTTCTTCAGTAGAAATATAATTTGTTTCCGCAGCTTGCTCAATTAAATTGTCATAATTACTAAGGGTGTATAGCGTTACATTAGCCTCCTCAAAGTTTTTGGACGCAATGTCAAAACCATATGTAAATAGAGCAATCATTCCTTTTACCGTAACACCATGAGCTTTTAATGCTTCTACAGCTTTAAGGCTACTTCCTCCTGTGCTAATTAAATCTTCTACTACAACAACGTTTTTTCCAGTATCTAAAAAACCTTCAATTTGGTTTTGTCTCCCGTGTTTTTTTGCTTCTGGTCTAACATACACAAACGGAACACCTAATTCTTCTGCAACCAAAGCGCCTATAGCAATAGCGCCAGTAGCTACACCTGCAATAACGTCTGGTTTCCCGTACGCTTCAATAACCTGTGTAGCTAATTGTTGTCTTAAAAAAGTCCTTACTTGAGGAAATGATAGAGTAATTCTGTTGTCACAGTAAATTGGCGATTTCCAACCTGAAGCCCATGTAAAAGGGTTGCTCGGTTGTAGTTTTATGGCATCAATTTGTAATAATGCTTCAGCTGTTTTTTTAGCGATGTCTTTGTCTAATATCATGCTGCAAAACTACATTATTTTTCATTTAAAATCACTTAAAAGTCTAAAAATAGATTAACTTTAGCGAGTGTAACCAACTATTTTTACTCGGATAATGTATAAGATTTTTGTGAATGACAGGCCTATCATTCTAACTAGTGTAGTTATGAAAGAAGATGGGTTTAAAGTATTTCTTCTGAAAAGTGTTGATATGGATTATGTAATACGTAAACTTCAGAGAAACGATTTTAGTGAAGTATACTTGTATCACCCAGATTCGGATAAGTTATTGTCCATTTTTAAAGATCGATTAGGTTATATAAACGCTGGAGGTGGTTTAGTGAAAAATGATAAAAATGAACTGCTTTTTATTGAGCGAAACCAAAAATGGGATTTACCTAAAGGACGTGCTGAGAGAGGAGAAAATATTGAAACTACATCTTTACGGGAAGTAGAAGAGGAAACAGGGGTTAAAAACTTATCGATTGAGAAATTTCTACAAGAGACGTACCATATTTACAAAAATAAAGGAAAATATAATTTAAAAATCACTTATTGGTATTTAATGAAGACTGATTATTCAGGAGTGTTGAAACCTCAAGTTGAAGAAGGGATTACACAAGCTGTATGGAAAACAAACGACCAAGCTAAAGCAGCAATGAGTAATTCCTATTCTAATGTAGTATTGCTTACCGAAAAGTATTTAGCAAGTTTATAGGTGTCAATATAGTCTGTATACTGGGTATTGTAAATGGGCCTGTTCATAGTGTTCACTGTTTTTGTGAATCCAATCAAGTTGTTTGTAGTTATTGTTCGCAAAAGCTGTGTCTGTAGCTTTTTTGTTTTCAAATTCAGTTTTTAATTTTAAATCGTTCTTCAGAATACGTTCAGCTTTATCTTCAAAAACATAAGCGGAAAAATGTTCTTTTTGTTGAAGAATACTGTCAAAATAATTCCAATTAAAAAAAGAATCTGGCGCCTCAGGTTCTAGAGTAGCTATTAAATAACGAATAGCTTTTTGCTTTGTATTAATAATATAATCCCCTTTTCTGAAAGTAGTTTCTTTAGTAACGGACTTTGTTTTTGTATTATAATGTAAATAATGTCCTTCAAATGGTGAAGTAACCGTTTCATATGAAGCAATTTTATAGGCTTCTACGTCAATAATAGTATCGGTTTTAATTCGAGAAAACGTTACTTGATTTAATTTTAGTAAATCAAGTACTTTATGCCAGTTTTGAGGAATGATGTAAGCGTTCGGAACTGTAACAGTGTGTTTTGGTTTCATGTAATTATAGTAAGAAATGGGTTTTGTAAAAGGTTTTTTTTGATCGTAAAACAAACGTTTTCCATTAGTTACTTTGCTGTTTATATAAGTGCCTTCATAACCTTTAAAGTTCAGGGTTGTTGTTTTGGTAGCGTCTATTTCCCAATCTAACACATATTCTTTTGTATAGATGTTGCTTTTATATTGGTTGTCTTTTAATGTTTTAATATGCTTGTAATCCGTATCAACTAATGTAATCATTGAACTCATTAATTCATAGGTTTGTTCAACTCGTTGTTTATATGGTTTTAGCATATGTGTTTCTACCATCATTCCTAAAGTATTAAATAGGGTAGTGTATCCTGTGGAGTACCTTGGGTAATCCATAAATTGTGACCAACCTCGTTCTGGAGTTGTACCCCAAACGTTAACATAAGGAGTAATGTCTAGCTGTTTTTTTTGTAATTCACGTTCAAGATTTGGCATTAGTTGTTCGTGTAAATAGGTACCTAATTCTCCACCTAATTTATTATGTTGAGTAAATAAATGTGTTAAGGTGTATTGGTAGTCGGCACCATTACTTACATGATTATCAATAAATACATCAGGAGCTACTTTATGAAATATTTCAGCAAAAGTTCTTGCATTTTTGGTGTCACATTTTATAAAATCTCTGTTTAAGTCATAATTCCGTGCATTACCTCTGAATCCATATTCCTCAGGTCCATTTTGATTGGTCCTTGTTGTGGAGTTCCTGTTTAAACTTCCGCCGACATTATAAACGGGTATGGTAGCAATAGTTACATTTTTTGGGGGTGTACGTTTTCCGTTAACCAAATCCCTAAAAAGCATCATGGTGGCATCAATACCATCAGATTCTCCTGGGTGTATACCGTTGTTTATTAGTAGCCTGCTTTTTTTAAAGTCGTTGAATTTTCCGTTAGCACTAAACCAGACTAAATGTAAAGGTTCTCCAGAATCCGTTTCGCCTATTGTTTCCAATTTAATTTCAGGATATGTATCTGAAAGATTTTTATAAAAGGAAATGACTTCATGGTACGTTGCAGTTTCTAAGCCATTTGTTTTTTCAAAACGCGTTTCAAAGTCAAAATATGGTTTTTCGTTTGAAAAATTACAGGAAAGTAATAAAAGGGATACTATCAGAAAATAGAATGCTTTTTTCATATATGTAATAATGATTTTGAAGTATTGTTAATCCTTATGGTTGAAATAATAATAACTCAAAAATAAAGAATCAATATGTAAATAGTGTTGTTTAATTTATAAATAACACTATTTTTGCACGCTTAAATAATTTAGTTAGCCACTGAGCTAACTGTCTGAAATAATAGAAGTTAATAGGTATGAATGCACTAATACGTAAACACTCAGCAAACGCAAAAAACGACATATTAGCAGGAATGACGGTTTCATTAGCAATGATACCTGAAGTTGTTGCTTTCGCGTTCGTGGCGCAAATAAATCCATTAATGGCACTATCTGGTGCTTTTATGATTGGGTTGATAACAGCCGTATTTGGTGGGCGACCGGGATTAATTTCTGGAGCAGCTGGAGCAGTTGCTGTTATTTTTGTAACAATGATTGCTGATGGTCATACAAAAGGAATGTTGTTTGATCAGCCAGTAGAAAATATGGGGATATTCTATTTAATGGCTTGTGTTGTTTTAATGGGAATTATTCAAATTTTAGCAGGAGTGTTCAAGCTAGGTAAGTTTGTTCGTCTAATACCTCACCCTGTAATGATGGGGTTTGTTAACGGACTATCAATTGTTATTTTCATGGCACAGGTGAAAATGTTTTCACATAAAGAGTTACATGTTTCAGGTACTGGAGTAAAAGAATACATAAGTACTTATATGCAAGGAACTGAATTGTATATCATGATTGGTTTAGTGCTTTTAACAATGGGAATAATTTGGGGCTTACCCAAGCTTACTAAAAAAATACCTGCAGCATTAACAGCTATTTTAATCACTACACTTATTGTTGTGTTTACTGGCTTGGATGTGAGTACCGTTGGTTCATATATTATAGAAGGAGGAGGGACAGGTTTAAAAGGGGAGTTACCTACGTTGAATTTTGAATTATGGGATAATCTTCCATTTAATTTAGATACGTTAAAGTTTATAGCGTTGCCAGCAATTTTAGCTGCCTCAGTAGGGTTAATTGAGACCTTAATGACTATGAATTTGGTTGATGAATTAACGGAAACTAGAGGTAAAGGAAATCGTGAGTGTGTTGCTCAAGGAGCTGGGAATATTGTAAGTGGGCTATTTGGTGGTACCGGAGGATGTGGTATGATTGGACAAACCGTAATTAATGTTAATAACGGTGGTCGTGGACGTTTATCAGGAATTATGATGGCACTAACATTGTTGTCATTCATCCTTTTTGCTGACCAGTTAATAGAACAAGTACCTATTGCTGCTTTGGTAGGGGTAATGTTTATGATGGTAATTGAAACTTTTGCATGGTCAAGTTTTAGGATTTTAAAGAAAATACCTATGTCCGATGCCATTGTATTAATTACAGTTTCTTTAGTTACTGTATTTGTAGATTTAGCTGTAGCAGTATTTGTAGGAGTGATTATTTCTGCTTTAGTATTTGCTTGGGAAAATGCAAAGAAAATTAGAGCTCGTAAACGTATAAAAGATGATGGAACTAAAGTCTATGAAATATTTGGCCCGTTATTCTTTGGAAGTATACAGGCATTTAATGAAAAGTTTGATGTTAAAAATGATCCTGAAAAAGTTGAAATTGACTTTTTAGAGTCTCGTATATCTGACCATTCCGCTTTAGAAGCGTTGTTTAATTTAATAGAGAAATACGAAAAGGCTGGAAAGCAGGTTAAATTAAAACATCTTTCGGAAGATTGTAAAAACCTAATGGTAAAAGCTTCGCCTAAATTAATGAGTGCTATTGAGGAAGGGATAGATGATCCTCGTTACCATGTAATGGCAAATGGAGATTTTATATAAATCATTAATTTATTTTATAAAAAAATGCATAAACGATTAGGATTAAGTATGCCAATGTTCATACTGTTTGTAATGAGTTTTTCTATTACTTCAGTTGGACAAGTAATTTATAAAGATATCAATACAACTTTAGCTCCAGCACAATTTGCAACAGTAGATATTGATAACGACGGAGATAATGAAATTCAAATACTTAATAATATTTCAAGGGTTAATCTTTTTACTCCAACCATAGTGCCTGGGACAGCAAATGTTCAATTACTAACCCATTTTTTCGCTACCTCTACTGTAGATCAGTTGGGGATAGGAGAAGTGATTGGAGATGCAAATAATGCGCTTTTTAGAAACGGGGTAGCTAATGGCTGTATTGGATCTTGTTTATCACAAAACCCTTCTGTTTGGTCATCGAGTGTTTCTGATGTTTATATTGCTTTTCGCTTTACGGATATAGGTACAGGGTTTCAACATTACGGATGGATGTGGATTGACATTGTTTTTTCGGGAACAACTATATTGGAGTTTACTATTAGAGGTATTGCGTATGAGGCAACTCCTAGTACTGATATTATTACAGGGGTTATTCCAGTAAGCTCGATAACTGTTCAGGGACAAGGCGGTGTAACTACAGTAATGAATCCAGGAAACCTTCAAATGGAAGCGTCAGTATTACCTGTAACAGCAACAAATAGTAATTTATCCTGGACTGTTGATAATACTAGTATTGCAACTGTAGATGCGTCAGGTGTATTGACAGCTTTAAGTGATGGGACAGTTCGTGTTTTTGCTACAGCACAAGATGGTTCTGGTGTTTCTGGTTTTACAGATATTGTGGTGGACTCTACGTTGTCAATTAATGATAGTATTCAAAATGATTTAAAAGTTACGGTATATCCTAACCCATTTAACAGCGATGTTAATATTAATGTTAAAACAATTGGTGATAGTAAGGAAACTGAAATACTACTGGTTGATTTAACGGGTAGAGTATTATACAGTGAATCCAAAGATTTAATACTAGGAGAAAATAATATTATGTTCGGAAACCTTAATTTATCAGGAGATTTTTATAATCTTATCATAAAGTCTAAAAACAAAACTTTAGTAATGAAGGTTGTTAAGCTTTAAGTGATTTTTCTATTCTTGTATATCAGATCATTCCGCTTTAGGAGCCTTGCTTGTATTTAATAAAAAAACCTCTCAATTGTAAAAATGCAATTGAGAGGTTTTTTTGTGAGATTCGTTTAACGCCTAATATATGAAGCATTGCATCCCGAAGGGTTCTATGATTTCAGATACATTGTTTTCTACGGGCTTTCTCACTTTTTTATTTGATCAAATTCTTCCCACCATTTTGTATTTGGATATTGATTTGACTTTATTAATATTAATTCTCCTATTTTGGGAGTAGCAATAGATGCTTCTATTTCTTTGGCTTTGTTTCTAAATCTTTCGATTGGGTCTGTCCAAGTATGATTAGCCAAGGTAAATGCCCCCCCCCAGTGAATTGGCATAAATGTCTTCACTTTAGCATCTAATCCTGCCTAAACACTTTCTTCTGGAACCATGTGCATACCTGCCCAATTTTTATCATATTGGCCACCCTCAATCATTCCGAAATCAAAAGGACCATATTTATCGCCAATTTCTTTAAAATGTTTCCCATATCCACACTATCTCCACTAAAGAATATTTTTTGATTAGTACCTATTAAACACCAAGCCCCCCAAAGTGTTGCTGATTGATCAGATATTCCCCTTCCTGAAGAATGGCGAGATGGTGTGGATACAATTTTAAGTTTCCCTAAATTAGTTTCGTCCCACCAATCCAATTCTTGAATTTTTTCTTCATTAATCCCCCATTCTAAAAAATGGCTTCCTACTCCGAGAGGAACAATTACATGTTCGATTTTATCTCTTATTGTTTTTCGCTTGTAGAGAATAGTAAGATAAAATGAGTTATAATTCTTCTTATTGGATGTTAAATGAAGTTAGTCGATTTTTGTTAGAATGTCAAGTTGTTATAGTCTTGTACTATCTGTTTTTAGTAATAGTTTCAGTGATTGAATTAGCTATTATTTTAGCTCCTTTTGGCGACCAATGAGTGTCATCAACAAAATAAATGTCCTTGACTCCGTTATCTATATGTTCTTTAAGTATGTTTTTAGAGTCAATATAGAGGTATTCTTTTTTCAAATCACGCATATAATCAAAAAACAACGGTTTTTGATTATTTTTAGTTGTGATATACTCATAATACAAATCGTATTTGTCAGGGCTTGGGAGTACTATGAGTGAAATACCTCGTTCTTTTAATTTATAAGCAAGAATATTGAGTTCCGTATTTAAACTTTTAACCAGTTTGTGGTTATTGTTTTTTTCCAGCGCTGTAATATCCTCTTCGAAAAAGAGTAAGGAGTTGTTTGATGAAAATACTTCCTTGTTAATAGTTTTTTGATATACAGGGGAAAAAAGAGCGTTATCACTAAAATTGTATAGGATGTTATAAAAAGGAAATTTTAAGTAATCAATGTAGTTTTCGTTAGAGGAGGAGGGGTTGTTTGTACTCTGTGTTTTTCTTGTAGCTTCTAATGTTTCAATAGTGGTTTCAGTAGTGTGCTCTATACTTTCACCTCGTTGTACAATATACCTTTCAACGGACTGTACTATTAAATAGTCAATATGTAAGTTGTTGAAAATATCACCTTCAGTTATTTTAAAGGCTAAATCAATTGGGTTGTATGAAGGGATGGTATAGGCTCGTGTGTCAAAATTCACGATGCTAGTAATATCAGTTGTCAGGTAATTTTGATAACCATGTCCTCTTTTCTGTGAAAATGAGTCTCCGATAGTTAGTATGTTAAAACTGTTTTGTTCTTCTAAATTTATTGCAGAGAAATCGGTGTGATTTTGAGGTTCATCCAGTTCTTTTTGAAACTGATTCCTATAGGTTGCATCAATTGAAATTTTCCCTAACCTGTTTAAGTCGCCCCCAGTTTTTGTATAGAATAATGTAGTGATCCCGATTAATAGTATAAGCGGGCTTGCAAAAGCGAATATGGTGTACAAAAAACGTTTCATCATTAAAATTGAAAATAAATAAATTCTTGCTGACTTCCGCCATAAATTACAATAACTATAATTAAGCAGTAGTATAAAAGCCATCTATAACCTCGATGATAATTTTCTCCAGTTTTTTCAATAGCAAATTCGTTATTTCTACCAAGCCATTCAAAAATCATAAATACACCTATTAATAGGAGTGTTGTTAATGCGCCTGATCTGCTAGGAAAATCAGGAACGGAAAATAAAGTGCTTGAAAAAATTTCAGAAAAGTAAGCTAAGGCATGTTTGATGTTTTCAGCTCTAAAAAATATCCAAGCCAAAACAGTAAGCGTAAAAGTTGTTCCTATTTGTAAAAGCTCCTTAATAGAAGGGAATAATCTTCCTTGAGCTAAGGTGTCCATGTGTTTTCTGTTTCGTTTAGTAAGTAATAGCGGAATAAAATAACAGGCATTTAAAAGTCCCCAAGCAAGAAAGGTCCAGTTTGCTCCATGCCAAAACCCACTTACTAAGAAAACGATTGTAATATTCCTGATGGTAGTCCATTTGTTTTTTCTACTTCCTCCTAAGGGGATGTATAGGTAATCCTGAAACCAGGTAGATAGTGATATATGCCACCTTCTCCAAAACTCACCAATGTTTCTTGAAAAGTATGGGGATGCAAAATTTTTCTTCAAATTAATCCCAAATAAACGTGCTGTTCCTATAGCAATATCAGAGTAACCTGAAAAGTCACCATAGATTTGAAAAGTAAAAAACAATGCTCCTAATAGTAATGTACTACCAGAGTAATCATCAGAATTATTGAATATGGTATTGGAGTAGGTAGCGCAGTTATCTGCAATGACTATTTTTTTAAACAAACCCCATAGTATTTGGCGTAAACCATCTATGGCAATAGCGTAATTGAATGTTCTTCTTTTTTGGAATTGAGGTAATAAGTTTACAGCTCTTTCAATAGGTCCAGCAACTAATTGAGGAAAGAAATTTACAAACGCAAAAAAGGAAACGAGATCTTTTGTAGGTTCAATTTTATTGCGATACACGTCAATGGTATAACTCAGGGTTTGAAACGTATAAAAACTTATTCCTACGGGAAGAATAATATCCAATCGAGATGTTTCGAGTGATTTTCCGAATAACGTAAATGCATCGGAAAAGCTTTGTGAAAAGAAGTTGTAGTATTTAAAAAAGCCAAGAAACCCAAGGTTTACAAAAAGGCTAGTGCATAGGAGTAACTTTCTTCTTTTCTGTGCTGTTGTTTTGGCAAGTTTTAATCCAATACTATAATCTATCGCTGAGCTAAAAATAATGAGTATTAAAAATCGCCAATCCCAAAAGCCATAAAAAATATAACTTGAAAGCAAAATCAGAATATTCTGAGCCTTATAGTTTTTATTTTCGATAAGCCAGTATGCTATAAAAACTAAAGGGAGGAATATTGCGAATTCTATGGAGTTAAAGAACATGTAGTATATTTGTGCTTAAATAATACTATTGTACGCGAACACTGTCAGGAACCAATATGGTATAATCGCCGCCATTACGGAGTACATCCCTAACAATGCTAGAGCTGATGTATGAGGTTTCAGCACTTGTTAGTAGGAACAAGGTGTCAATCCCCGATAATTTTCTATTGGTTTGTGCAATTGCTTTTTCAAATTCAAAATCTGCAGGATTTCGAAGTCCACGCAACATATAATCAGCATTTACTTCCTTGCAATAATCTATCGTCAATCCTTTGTAGGTAGTTACTGTTATTTTAGTCTCGTTTTTAAAAGTGTCCTTAATAAACTGTAATCGCTCCTCAAGGGTGAACATATATTTTTTATCGTCATTTATTCCAATAGCAATAACAATTTCATCAAATAGAGGCAAGGCTCTAGAGATAATATCTTGATGTCCTAAGGTTATTGGGTCAAAAGATCCAGGGAAAACAGCTTTTTTCATAACAATTATAATGTTGATAATGTTTTGCTCACATCGTTAAAGGTAAAACTATTTTGTCTTTTTACCTGTTTTGAAACTTGTAAAGATTCATTAGAGAGTTCTTGTAATATTTCTTTTGCAGCGTTTGAGTCTGCTAAAGAGATTAAATACTTAGCGTAATTTAGTCGTTTCTCATAATTTGAGAAAGGTCTATCAATGAATTTAAAAACAGCTATGGCTTTGTCTTTTTGGTTTTCTTTGGCGAGTGCTAGTCCGTAAAAATAATAACCATCAGATTTTTTAAAAGCATTGTTTTTTGTTGCGATAATTCCTTTGGAGATTGCTTTTTTGTAGTTTTCTGTTTTAAAATAAGCAATCACTAATTGTCTGAGTGTATATTCATCTTCTGAGAATAAGCCTTTTAAACTTTCTTCGTAATGACTAATAGCTTTTTGGAAATCGTTATTTTCAAAATAAGCATCTGCCAGTTTCACTTTATTATCGTGAGTGTCTGAAAACTTTAGTTTTTGTTCTAAGTCAGTAATCTTTTTTGTAGGATTAATAATTTTAGTAATTGAATCCTGTGCTTTATCAAGATCATGTTTTTTGAAAACTTGAGTAAAAAGGTATATAATACCACCTATAACAGGTAGAAAAAAAATAATGAAATACCAATGTGTTTCTTTGCGGTTTTTATACGCATGATAAATGCAAAATACTTGTAATAAGAATGGGATTGATAAATACGTCATTAAATAGTAGTGTTATTCATTGCTTCTTCAATTGTATTCATAAACAATTCTTTTAAAGAAATCCCCGCTTCATTGGCTTGTTTTGGTAAAATGCTTTCTTCTGATAAGCCAGGGTTGGTGTTTATTTCAATAAAATGTGGTTTTCCGTTATGAAAAATAAAGTCTGAGCGAGAAAAGCCACTCATGTCAAGGAGTTCATAGATTTCTTTCGCTAGTTTACTTACGTCCCCAGCTTGTTCGCTGGTAATTCTAGCAGGAGTAATTTCCTGAGACAAGCCTTCATATTTTGCTTTGTAGTCGAAAAAATCAGTTTCTGAAATAATTTCAGTAACAGGTAGCACGGTAACTTCTCCTTTATAAGTAATTACTCCAACGGAAACTTCTATGCCATCAAGAAATGATTCAATCAAAACTTGTGAATCTTCCTTTAAGGCGGTATCAATTGCTTTTTTTATTTCTTCTTTTTTATATACTTTAGTTATGCCAAAGCTTGATCCAGCTCTATTAGCTTTTACAAAACATGGTAAGCCAACTTTTGAAATTATAGTATCAATATCAACAATGTCGCCTTCGTTATAATATACTGAAGTAGCCATAGGGATTCCGTAAGGTCTTAAGACAGACAAAGTATCACGTTTATTAAAAGTCAAAGCGGCTTGGTACATGTTACAGCTAGTTTGAGGAATATGTAATAACTCAAAATAAGCTTGCATATAACCGTCCTCCCCGGGAGTACCGTGTACGGTATTAAAAACACAATCAAAATTAATTTTTATATTCTCAATAGTTACTGAAAAGTCACCTTTGTTAATAGGGTGTTCTTTTTCATTAGCATCAACATAAACCCATTTGTCTTTAAATAAATGAACTCTGTAAGCGTTACAATATTTTTGTATGGCATTATAGACTACATTTCCAGAATTTAGAGATATTTGATATTCGCTAGAATACCCACCCATAAGTATTGCAATGTTTCTCATTAGTTGTAAATAATTGAATTTAAAATGTCATTATAAATTATTATGTCAACTTTAGCTCAGTATTTAGCATGTTAAAGTAGTATAATAAGTGCTAACAAAAATACTATTATTATATTTGTCCTCTAAATAAATAATATGGGTCTTTTAAAATTTATTTTTAGTAAAACATTTTTGAAGCAAATAG
>Ga0209291_1000195_pt1 | contig 60098 bp, 52 predicted proteins | sample GOMGulsemesocosm_FD_184633 | JGI IMG/M metagenome (GOLD analysis project Ga0209291, IMG submission 184633) | Methane-oxidizing microbial communities from mesocosms in the Gulf of Mexico - GOM9B Gulf of Mexico (SPAdes) (version 2) | ecosystem: Environmental > Aquatic > Marine > Cold seeps... | reverse complement strand
ATTGAAGCTATTGCTATTGGAAACGGAACAGCATCAAGGGAAACGGAAGCTTTTATTAAAAAGATTCGTTTTGATAGAGAAGTGCAAGTTTTTATAGTAAATGAGGCTGGAGCATCTATATACTCTGTATCAAAAATAGCTCGGGATGAATTTCCTAATTATGATGTTACCGTAAGAGGGGCAGTATCTATTGGTAGGCGATTGGCTGATCCGTTAGCGGAGTTAGTAAAAATTGATGCAAAATCTATAGGAGTAGGGCAATACCAACACGATGTAGACCAAACCAAATTAAAAAAGGAATTGGATACGGTAGTGATGAGTTGTGTGAATAGTATTGGTGTAAACGTAAATACAGCAAGTGCACCATTATTGAGTTATGTATCAGGTATTGGAACTACAATTGCTGAAAACATAGTAAAATACCGAACGGAAAATGGAAGTATACAATCACGCGCAGAACTGAAAAAAGTACCTCGTTTAGGAGCTAAAGCTTTTGAACAAGCGGCTGGTTTTATGCGTATTCATGAAGGTAAGCATCCGTTAGATAATTCTGCGGTACACCCTGAACGCTACAAATTAGTGGAGCAAATGGCTAAAGATTTAAAAGTGAAACTTTCGGATTTAATAGGTAGTAAGGAATTGATTTTAAAAATACCAGTAGATAAATATTGTAATGATGATATTGGATTACCTACTTTAAAAGACATTATTCAAGAATTAGAAAAACCTGGTTTGGATCCTAGGAAATTAGCTAAAGTCTTTGAATTCGCTAAAGACCTACAAAAAATAGAAGATGTAAAAGTGGGTATGCGGGTTCCTGGAATTGTGAACAACATTACTAATTTTGGTTGCTTTGTGGATATTGGTATCAAACAAAGTGGCTTAGTACATATTTCCAAATTAGCTCAAAAATATGTTTCTGATCCCAATGAAGTGGTACGATTGAACCAACATGTAAGCGTAAAAGTTATTGAGGTAGATGTGCAGCGTGGAAGAATACAGTTGAGTCTGGTGGATTGATGATTCATTTAGCTGGTTTTTATCAGGTTGTTGCTTCAAGCACTTGAAATTTATATCCAGAGCCATGGATATTGGTTATTTTAATGGCTGAATTATCCTTAAAATGTTTGCGTAATTTAGATATAAAAACATCTAAACTTCTACCAATAAAATAACTGTCATCTTCCCAAACTGTTTTTAGGATAAACTCCCTTTTTAACAAGGTGTTCGGATTACTTACAAACAAAGCCAAAATATCAGCTTCTTTTTGAGTTAACTGTATTTTTTTGTCCCCCGTATTTAAAATTAAATTGGTAAGATCCAATACGTAGTTAGCGAACGGGATTAGTTTATTTGTTGTTCGTAATGATTTGCCTCTTTTTAGAACGGCTTTAATTCTAAGGGCTAATTCTTCTACGCTAAAAGGTTTAGTAACATAATCATCTGCGCCAAGTTTAAATCCTTTTATACGATCTTCTTTCATTGCCTTTGCAGTTAAGAATATAATAGGAACATCTAAATCGCCCTTTCTAATTTCTGTAGCCAAACTAAATCCATCCATATTTGGCATCATAACATCTAATAAACACAGATCAAAAGAACGTTTGTTAAATTCAATTAATGCAGATTTTCCGTCTGATAAATGGGTTACAATATAGTTGTAGTTTTCAAGGCTATCTTTCAATAAAAACCCCATACTTTCATCATCTTCAACTAATAAGATCCGTTTTTTGATGCTCATAATTATATTGGTAAGAAGATGTTAAAAGTAGTCCCCTTATTTTTTTTACTTTTAAAGGTAAGCAAACCATTGTGTTTTTCTACAATAAGTTTCACATAACTAAGCCCAATACCATGTCCTTTGGTGTTATGTACATTTCCAGTTTCGACTCGGAAAAACTGCTCAAATATTCGTTGTTGGTTTTCCTTGGCAATACCAATTCCTTTGTCGCTTATCTCAATATTGATTCCGTTTTTATTATTTGAAGTGCTGATCGTTATTTCTGGGCTATTATTGGAATATTTTATAGCATTTTCTATTAAATTATAAATTACATTTGACAAGTGCGTTTTATCAGCATGAAGAGTGTATTGCTCAGCATTTAAATTAGAATTTATAGAGCCGTTTCGTTGTTGCAGCAATGGTTCAAAACTGACTAATATAGTAGTGATAATTTTATGAACATTAACCTCTTCAATAGATAGAGATTCATCTTGCTTTTCAATAGCGGATATTTGTAACACTCGGTCAACTAAATTATGTAATCGAACGTTTTCATTGTAAATAATATCAGCATACTTTTTTAATTTATGCTCATCCATTTGAATATTCTTATTTCTAATAGCTTCTGATGCCACAGAAATATTCGCAATAGGAGTTTTTAACTCATGCGTCATATTATTTACAAAATCCTTTTTTAAATCGGATAGCCTTTTTCCTTTAACTATGGAAACGATTATAAAGGTAAAAACAGCTAATAAAACTAACAAACTTGTAGAGGAATACATCCATATACCCATTGAGTTAATAAGGTAAGTTGTTTTGTTATTAATACGTATTTTAAAGTGAATGTTTTCTTTTTTATCCAACCTTCCTTTACAAGCTACTTCAGATGGTTGAGATACATTCCAGACACTATTACCTAATAGAACTTCATCACTATCTGCTTTTAGGATAAGATAGTCATAATTAACATCTATTCTTCTAGAACGAAATTCGCTTTTTATGCAACTATCCAACACGGATAAACTATAATGACAATTTGTTTTTACATAAAATTCATTAGAAGCTAGTTTGGAAATAGGAGGGATTCTTGAACTAGTATCCTTATCCAATACTAATAATTGGTGCGCAATATTACGGAGGGCAATATTTAGTTTTTCATCAAATTGTCGCTCTTCTAAGGTAAAGGATTTTTTAAACCAATACACTTGTGTAATAAATAATCCGCCAATTGTTAATAGCATCAATATTAGTATGGTACGTATGGTTTTAGGAGACATGTAAACAAAGTTACTATAAATAGCATTCGGTTTTGAGGAATTTACATTTCATTAACAACTTTTTACATTTCATTTTCATTAATTAGCTACTATTAGGTTTAAATTTGTAGGTATATTAATCAATGATTCTCTGTGAAGTACACGAGGTATGAATTAAGAATAACAGTTGTAGTTCGAGGCAAGTCTCGGAGAATTAAACCCACTGGTGGGATTAAAAACAAGTCAGTTATGAAAACGAGAGTAATAATTATCAGTATTTTAATTGCGGCAATAGGGTTTACCGCTTTTGGGTTTTTGAATAAACAACAAGCCGCTAAAGTTGTCAATTTGGATATAAAGGAGACTTCTTTAAAAGTAGATAAAGCAGAAATAGTTGATTTTTCAAATGCAAAAAAACCAATGAATAATCCAAACTTGTCATACTTAGTGAAAGGAAGATATTCTAGACCAATTACAATTGAGAAAATACAAAAAGCAAAATTAGTTAGCGATCTTATTGAAGGGTATCCTAATAATTGGATTACGGCATATATTTCAGTTGAAATTAGCTCATCGTGTAAAAAAGTAAAAGTGAATGCGGTAAGCCTTAACGATGTGTTGAATACAGAACAAAAAAGCATGCTCAATAACGCTGATGTAGGTACTGATATTGTTATAAGCGTTAAATACAATACTAAAAACGGGATAACGGATGTGCTAGAGAAAAGTGAAATGAACGTGTCATTAACAGTAATTCCGGAAATAGAAGCAACTTATATTGGTGGATATAAGGATATGATAGCGTACTTAAAAGAAAACAGTAATGCTAAAATTGCTGCTATAACTACAAAACAAATTCAATTCACATCTATAAATTTTACCATTAATAAAAATGGTAAAGCAGACAATGTTATGTTAATAAAGGCATCTGGTATTGCAGCAGTAGACGAATTATTAATTGAGTCAATAACAAACATGCCTAAATGGATACCTGCAAAAAATTCAAAAGGCGATGTCGTTGAACAGGAATTCGAATTTTCTTTAGGTAGTATGGCTGGTGGTTGCTAGGTGTAAATAATTATAACATTTTTTTCCATATTAGTTAAAGCGTTATTTTGTAGCCAACTTCCCAGCAAGATATGCCATTGGAATATAAGCTAAACTTAAATCCAATACAGCAAACCAAGTAGGAGAAGGGAGCATAAATACAGCAGAGATTCCTCCTAACAAGAAAAACACACCAATACCTAAAGCAAATTTTAGTTTATGTGTTGCTGCAATTTTAGCAGCGATAAATGCGCCAACAAATGTTCCAAAAGCATGTGCTAAAAAGGGCATGATAAAATGTTTCGGCTCAAATAAAAACATTCCAGCTTTTAAGCCTTCCATGGTTGTATTGTCAACGCCATCTGGAAGCGGGATAAAAGTACTACCAATATTAACTATTCCCATGTTTACAATACTTCCGATAATCAAACCGGCAAGTACAGCTAAAATATTTTTAAGGATAGGATTCATGTTTCTTGTAATTTAAGTTGTGTAGCTAAGTTAGTTGATTTATTTAGAATATCAACAAAGGTAGTTTACGGATGTATTTCCTTATTTTTGTTGGTGATGACAGACGCTTTAAAATTAAAATTGCAATTATTACCTCAAGAACCTGGAGTATATCAGTATTATGATAAAGATGAAAAGATATTATATGTAGGAAAAGCAAAGAATTTAAAAAAGCGTGTTTCTTCCTACTTTACCAAAAACCACGACAATGCAAAAACTAGTGTATTGGTAAAGAAAATATGTAATATAAAGCATATCGTAGTAGCTACTGAAACAGATGCATTATTGTTAGAAAATAACCTGATAAAAAAATACCAACCTCGTTATAATGTATTACTAAAAGATGGGAAAACCTATCCTTGGATATGTATTAAAAAAGAAGCATTCCCTAGGGTTTTCTCTACGAGAAGGGTAATCAAGGATGGGTCAGAATATTTTGGGCCTTATACTAGTATAAAAACTGTTCGCACTTTATTAGATTTAATTAAAGGTTTGTATCCGTTACGTACGTGTAATTACCAATTAAGCAGAGATAATATCAATTCTGGAAAGTTTAAAGTTTGCTTAGAGTATCATTTAAAAAATTGTAAAGGAGCTTGTGAAGCTCTACAAACAGAAGAATCTTATAACAAACAAATTGTTGCTATTAGAGAAATTTTAAAAGGGAATTTTAAAGATTCTCTTCAGGGTTTTAAGAAACTCATGAACACTTATGCTGAGAACTTGCAATTTGAAGATGCTCAACGTATAAAAGAAAAAGTTGAGGTATTGGAAAATTATCAGTCAAAATCGACTATTGTCAATCCGAAAATATCTAATGTAGATGTGTTTTCAATTGTTACCGATGAAAGTTTCGCTTACATTAATTTTTTGCAAATTTCATATGGGTCAATCATACGGTCTCATACGTTGGAGTTGAAGAAAAAACTAGAAGAAACCGATAAAGAGTTATTAGAACTAGCTATTACGGAAATTAGAACTAGGTTTCATTCTGAGTCTAAAGAATTATATGTGCCTTTTGAAGTCGGTTTAGGAAGTGAATTAAAATTGACAATCCCGAAATTAGGCGATAAGAAACATATATTAGATTTATCCACCAGAAACGCGAAGTATTTTAGAATGGAGCGCTTTAAACAAGTGAAAATCACCGATCCTGAGCGACATTCTAACAGAATGATGAAGCAAATGAAAAAGGATTTGCGATTGCACGAAGAGCCGAGACATATTGAGTGTTTCGATAATTCTAATATTCAAGGGACTAATCCAGTTGCCGCCTGTGTAGTATTTAAAAATGGAAAACCTAGCAAAAGGGATTATCGTCATTTCAATATAAAAACGGTTGAAGGTCCCGATGATTTTGCTTCTATGGAAGAAGTTGTGTATCGTAGGTATAAACGTTTGCTCGATGAAGAGCAACCCTTGCCACAGTTAATTATAATTGATGGAGGTAAAGGACAACTATCGTCATCCTTAAAAAGTTTAGAAGCATTAGGGTTGCGAGGAAAAATAGCAATTATAGGTATTGCCAAACGTTTGGAAGAGTTGTTTTATCCCGATGATAAGTATCCTTTATATCTTGATAAAAAGTCAGAAACACTGAAGGTAATTCAGTATTTACGTAATGAAGCGCATCGATTTGGAATAGAACATCATAGAAACCGACGTAGTAAAGGTGCATTGCAAACAGAGTTAGAAACCATTAATGGTATTGGTGAAAAAACAACTGTGGAATTAATGAAAAAGTTTAAGTCTGTAAAGCGAATTAAGCTAGCTTCTTTAGAAGAATTACAAAAAGTTGTCGGTTTGTCGAAAGCTCAAAAAATATATCAAGAATTTCACTAGCTTTTAGTAACTTTCCAAAGTGGGGAAATCAATTTTTTATATAGCACTATTTTTAGCGCCTTTTTTCTCTTTATCTCAGGAACAAAAAGAAGATAAAGATTTAAAAGTAGGCTTAGTATTAAGCGGTGGTGGCGCAAAAGGGTTAGCACATATAGGTGCTTTAAAAGTAATAGAAAGTTCGGGAGTTAAGATAGATTACATAGCTGGTACAAGTATGGGAGCTATTGTAGGAGCGTTATATGCATCGGGTTATTCCTCAGATGAATTACTGATTCTTTTTAAACAAGCTAATTTTGAAGAATTAATTCGAGATGATTTTAAACGAAAAAATAAATCTTCTTTTGAACGAAAAGATACTGACAAGCACGCGGTAACTTTACCTTTTAATAGTTTTAAATTGACATTCCCTTCTGCAATATCTAAGGGACAAAATGTATACAATTTTTATGCAAAATTATTGGATCATGTAAAAGAAGTAGATGATTTTAGTAAACTACCAATCCCATTTTTATGTGTTGCTACTGATGCAGAAACGGGAAAACAAGTAATACTGGATAAAGGGTATTTGCCAGATGCAATAACCGCAAGTGGTGCAATTCCGACTCTATTTGAACCTGTAAATTTAAATGGTAAATTATTGGTAGATGGTGGAGTTTCTAATAATTATCCAATTGATGAGTTATTGGAGAAAAATATTGATGTTGTTATTGGTGTTGATGTTCAAGATAGCTTAAAGGGAAAGGAAAAACTGAATTCAGCATCTGATATTATGTTGCAGTTGTCGAATTTTAAGACTCAAAATCAAATGCCTGAAAAGGTTAAAAAAACAACTGTTTATATAAAACCAAACATTACTAATTATTCTATCGTTTCTTTTGATCAAGGCGAAGATATATATACTTCAGGTTATGAGGCAGCAAAATCATCTGAAGAACGCTTGGCTGAAATTGCAAAAAAACAGAAAATTAGACAAAAACAACTCGTTAATAAAGAACGTCCAGAAAAATATGTTTTAAAAAACATACAAATTTCAGGGAATGAAAATTATACAAGATCATATGTTTTAGGAAAGTTAAAGTTAAAAACGCCGTCTGTTGTTTCTCGTGAAAAAATAGAGAAAGGAGTTATATCACTGGCAGCAACTAATAATTTTAAGGTTATTAAGCACAAGGTAAAAAACGATAGTATTCTTGAGTTAAATATTCTTGAGAGTAAAAATAAAACCTCTTTGAAATTAGGTTTGCACTATGATGACTTATACAAAGGATCAGCATTAGTAAATATAACCCACAAACAGTTAATAACGAATAACGACATTGTTAGTATGGATGTTGTTTTAAGTGAAAATATTAGGTACGATTTTGAATACTATATTGATAAAGGTTTTTATTGGAGTATAGGGTTGAAATCAAGGTTAAATTCTTTCGAAGAAAAAGTTAATTTGAGTATTTTTGATAACACTACTCCACCATCAACATCGATAGAAGACGATGTGGATGTGTTAGATTTGACAAATCAGTTTTATATAGAAACTCCATTTCGGAAAAATTTAGCTTTAGCTCTTGGAGTTGAACATAAAATGTTAAAAATTAAACCAGAAATGGGCGATGCAAAAATTGAAAATGATAATTTTTTTAGCGCATATGGAGAACTAAAATATGATGCGTTGGATGATATTTATTACCCAACAAAAGGACTTTATTTTGCCGGAGACTATCACCAATACTTTTTTACTGGAAAAAAATCAGCTGACTTTGAACAGTTTTCAATCGCTAAGGCAAAATTAGGAGGAGCTACGAAATTATTTCATAATTTATTTTTAAATGTATTTACAGAAGGAGGGTTTAGAGTAGGAAATAATACTAATTCATCATTTGATTTTGTGATAGGAGGATACGGAAATAATTTAATAAATAATTATACCTCATTTTACGGGTATGATTTTTTAAGTATTGCTGGTGACGGTTACGTAAAAGGAAACATCGATATACATTACCAATTTTATAAAAACCACTTTTTAACATTAAGTGGTAATTTTTCTAATATTGATGATGGATTGTTTAAAGATACTGATTGGTTGTCTTTTCCAGATTATACTGGATATGCAATAGGGTATGGAGCTAAAACAATTCTTGGTCCTATGCAAATAAAATCATCATGGTCACCAGAAGTAAAAAGAGTACAGTGGTTTGTAAGCTTAGGGTATTGGTTTTAAATATTTAAAAAATATTAATCAATTTGTTATTTTTCTAATGCTTAACTCATAGTGGTTGATTAATTCTTAAAAAATTCCGATATTTGTAAAGTATGAAACCATTTTGGCAAAACTTATTAATATTTCTTAACTATCTCATAAAGAGAAACCCTGAATAGTGCCTTTTTTTATCTTGATGACTCAATAGAATAATTATCATTAATTTATTCTTTAAATTTTAATCATAATAATTAAAAAACATGCCTTTTTATCACAAATTAGGGAAAATACCACCTAAGCGTCACACACAATTTAGAAAGCCAAATGGCGATTTATATTACGAGCAATTATTTGGAACCATTGGTTTTGACGGAATGTCGTCAAATTTATACCATGAGCACAGGCCAACACAAGTAAAGGAAATACGTAAACAATATAGCATTTCTCCTAAAATTGCAAAAGCAAATAATATACAATCTTATCGTTTTAGAGGGTTTCAAGTACCTCCAGAAAACGATTATTTAGAAAGTAGAAAAACAGTACTAACTAATAGTGACTGTAATATTATTTTATCAGCACCAAAACAATCTACTAAAGAATATTTTTATAAAAATACAGATGCTGATGAGGTTATCTTTATTCATAGGGGAACAGGGAAATTAAGAACCATACTTGGAAATTTAGATTTTAAATACGGTGATTACTTGGTGATTCCTCGTGGAATAATTTATAAGTTAGATTTTGACACTGAAGATAATCGCTTATTTATAGTAGAATCTTACAGCCCAATCTATACACCTAAGAGATATAGAAACTGGTTTGGTCAGTTGTTAGAACATTCTCCTTTTTGCGAGCGTGATTTACGCAGGCCAGAGGAGTTAGAAACCTATGATGAAAAGGGAGACTTTTTAATAAAAGTAAAAAAACAGGGAGATATTATAGAAATGGTATATGCAACTCATCCGTTTGATGTTGTTGGATATGACGGATATAATTTTCCTTATGCATTTTCTATACATGATTTTGAACCAATAACAGGACGTATACATCAACCGCCACCAGTGCACCAAACCTTTGAGACCGATACATTTGTAATATGTAGTTTTGTGCCTAGGTTATATGATTATCATCCTGATGCTATTCCAGCACCATACAACCATAGTAATATAGATTCTGATGAAGTATTGTATTATGTTGATGGTGATTTTATGAGTAGGAATGATGTTGATGCAGGACATATTTCACTACATCCAGCAGGTATTCCTCATGGACCACACCCAGGTGCTGCAGAAAGAAGTATAGGACATACTGAAACGGAAGAATTAGCCGTGATGATAGATACTTTTAAACCATTACAGGTAACTGAAGAAGCTATGAAAATAGCCGATGAAGATTATTATAAATCTTGGTTAGACAAATAATATTAAAAATATTCACTCTAACTTGATTTAGAGTTATTTAATAATTTAGGTTTTTCGTTTATATGTAGATGAAGAGAAAGAGAAAGCGAAATTCTATTCAAAACAATTAATTATGGCAGCAGAAATAAAAAATTTAGAGAACTTACAAAATACTACTTACGGCTTAGAAAAACTATTTGATGACGCAGAAGATTTTCTTCCTCTATTAGGTACTGACTATGTTGAATTGTATGTAGGTAACGCAAAACAATCAGCCCATTTTTATAAAACAGCATTTGGTTTTCAATCACATGCTTTTGCAGGTTTGGAAACCGGTATGAAAGATCGTGTGTCTTACGTGTTGAAACAAGATAAGATTCGTTTAGTGTTAACAACGCCTTTAGATGAAAACGGACCAATAAATGAACACATTAATAAACACGGAGATGGTGTAAAAGTAATGGCTTTATGGGTAGAAGATGCTAAAAGTGCATGGGAGGAAACTACTAAAAGAGGAGCTAAATCATTTATGGAGCCTACGGTAGAAAAAGATGAGTTTGGTGAAGTAGTTCGTTCAGGGATTCATACCTATGGAGAAACGGTGCATATTTTTGTAGAACGTAAAAACTACAACGGAACCTTTTTACCAGGATTTCAAAAATGGGAATCTCATTATAACCCAGAGCCAGTAGGTTTAAAATTTATCGATCATATGGTTGGTAACGTAGGATGGGGAGAAATGAAAGAATGGTGTGAGTTTTATGCCAAAGTAATGGGGTTCGCTCAAATTATTTCATTTACCGATGATGATATTTCTACAGATTTTACAGCGTTAATGAGTAAGGTTATGTCTAATGGAAATGGACGAATTAAGTTTCCTATTAATGAACCGGCTGAAGGAAAAAAGAAATCACAAATTGAAGAGTATTTAGATTTTTACAAATCTGCAGGAGTACAGCATATAGCTGTAGCAACCGATGATATTGTAAAAACAGTGTCAGCTATGCGTGATAGAGGAGTAGAGTTCTTATATGTACCTGAGGAGTATTATGATGATTTACTGGAACGTGTAGGTAAGATAGATGAAGATGTTGAGGTGCTAAAAGAACATGGTATTTTAATTGATCGTGATGATGAAGGATATTTATTACAATTATTTACAAAACCTGTAGTGGACAGGCCAACAATGTTTTTTGAAGTAATACAACGTAAAGGAGCACAATCTTTTGGAGTTGGGAATTTTAAAGCCTTGTTTGAAGCTATTGAAAGAGAGCAAGCAAGTAGAGGTACCCTTTAATAGATAATCGGTTTTTAGTCGAAAGTTATTTACTTAATTTAATTATGGCAAACAATCTAAAATTTAAAGTCCATACTAAAAGCAAGAGAACTTTATAGCAATATGTATAGTCCCGCATTGAAAAATAGCTTTAGCATGGAATGGTCTCCAATGGATCAAAAGCAACAAATAATATTGTTTAGCTAATAATATTGTATAAGGAATTGACGGAACTTATTTATTGAGTTCCGGTCAATTTCTTTTTATCACAATAAGTATTAAATCTGTGGACAATCCCAACCATATCAGGGATAAAAACACTATTGAAATTAATTATAACTAAATTACAAAAAAACTAAAATGATATTACCTCCTATTAATTTCCAGAAATGGATTGACGAAAATCGTGACAAATTAAAACCACCAGTTGGGAATCAAGTTGTTTATAAAGACACTGAATTTATTATTATGGTTGTAGGTGGGCCAAACGCACGAAAAGACTTTCATTATAATGAAGGTGAAGAATTCTTTTATCAAGTAGAAGGAGATATTACTCTTCCAATTATTGAAAAGGGAAAAGTTAGAAATGTAGAAATCAAAGAAGGGGAAATATTTTTATTGCCTGCACGAGTACCACACTCTCCACAAAGACCTGCTAATACAGTAGGTTTAGTTATTGAAAGAATGCGTAAGCCAGATGAATTAGATTATTGTTCTTGGTACTGCGAAAACTGTAATAATGAGTTACACAAAGCTCCTTTTCATTTAGGGGATATTGTAAAGCAGTTACCAGCATTATTAAAAGAGTACTATGCAAACAAGGAGTTGTGCACATGTGAAAAATGCGGAACAGTAATGCAGGAACCTAAATTGAAAGCATAATGGGAAAAACAGCAACGATTGTTGGCGCAGGACTCGTGGGGTCTTTATGGGCAGTTTATTTGGCTAAGGCAGGATATAAAGTTACTATTTTTGAGCGTAGAAGTGATTTAAGAAAGGCAGATATTTCTGCAGGGAAATCAATTAATTTAGCATTGTCAGTTAGAGGTTGGAAAGCTTTTAAAACAGTAAATGTAGAAAAAGAAGTAGAAAAAATTGCTATTCCAATGACAGGTAGAACCATGCATGATTTGGAAAGCAAATTAACCTATCAACCGTACGGATTGGAGGGGGAAGCTATTTATTCAGTTTCAAGAGCAGGGATTAACTGTACTATGATGGATATTGCCGAAACTCATGGGGAGGCAGAAATTAAATACAATCAAAAATGTATAGGTGCTGATTTAGATAACGGAATAGTGTTTCTGAAAGATTATGAAACAGGAAATACATATGAACATAAGTCTGATGTGGTTTTTGGAACCGATGGTGCTTTTTCAGCTATTAGAACCAAAGCTATGCAGAAGTCTGACAGATTTGATTATTCACAAAAATATATTGCTGATGGATATCGTGAAATATTATTGCCTGCAAATGAAGACGGATCATATAAACTAGATGTAAACACATTGCATATTTGGCCAAGGGGACGTTATATGCTAATTGCCTTACCAAATGAAGATGGTAGTTTTACATGTACATTATTTATGCCTTTTGAAGGGCATTCAAGTTCTTTTGATAAGTTAAATACGAAGGAAGATGTAAATACATTTTTTGAAACTAAATTCCCTGATTTTTACAAATTAATGCCAGAGATAGGAGAGGCTTGGGAAGATCATCCGTTATCATCTCTTGCTATCGTAAGGTGTTTTCCTTGGATAGTTGGTAAAACTGCTCTTATGGGAGATGCAGCACATGCTACAGTGCCTTTTTATGGCCAAGGTATGAATGCTGGTTTTGAAGACTGTACGGTCATGTGGGAGTTAATGCAAAAACATAATGAAGATTGGCCTAAAGTTTTTGAAGAATATCAAACAATAAGAAAGCCTGACGGTGATGCGGTACAAGATTTATCATTACATAATTATTATGTAATGAGGGATTACGTAGCAGATCCTGAGTTTTTACTACAAAAACGATTTGAACGTAGGATTCAAGAATTATATCCTGAAAAGTATATGCCACTATATTCTCAAGTATCTTTTAGTAATGTTAGATATTCTGAAGCATGGAATAAAGGCATGAAACAGGATGAATTCATTAAAAATATAATGAAAGAACATGATGTACTCTCTTTAATTAATGAAGATAAAATTGATGAGTTAATCCATGCTATTTTTGGTGTAACAACGAATGTATAAGATGTATCTATGGGTTTTATAGTAAATACAAAAGCTATTTTTTTAAACGTTAAATCGCCGTTCTCTTAATCACATGTATTAATAGTATAAAACGAGTGATTACGAATGAGAAAAAATTAAAATAATGCCAACAAAAAGAGAAGAATTATTAAAAGCTATAGATGAAAAGTATGCAGCTATGGGACAAGATGCAGATGTGCATTTGTCAGGGTTATTGCATGCAGAGCCAATGAAATACTGGGATTTTATTCAGGTAGATGCGTTATTGGGTTTACAAACCCAGAGAACAAATTTACCGGATGAGATGGTGTTTTTAATGTACCATCAAATTAATGAGTTGTTATTCAAGATGATTCTTTGGGAAACGCAACAAATTTCTCATACCGATGATATCAAACCTGAGAAATTTGTAATGCACCTTTCTAGGATTAGTAGGTATTTTGATATGCTTTCAAGTTCATTTACTGTAATGGGTGATGGGATGGAATATGATCAATATATGAAGTTTAGAGATACCTTAACTCCAGCTAGTGGTTTCCAATCGGCACAATACAGAAAAATTGAAATAGCTTCAACAGAGTTAATTAATTTGATTGATTATAGGTTTAGAAAAACCATTGACAGAAATACACCTTATGATCATGCTTTCGAGCATATGTATTGGCAAGTAGCTGGAAAGAATTACGACACTGGAGAGAAAAGTAAACTTCTAACAAACTTTGAGGATAAATATAAAGTCGAGCTAATTGACTTTATGAAAGAATATAACCTAATTAATTTATGGACAAAGTTTAAAACTCTTCCTATGGAATATCAGGAAGACAAGAGCTTGATTAATGCAATGAGGCATTATGATCATACCATAAACATTACTTGGGTAATAAATCATTTAAATGCTGCAAAGAAGTATTTAGGTGACGCAGCAGCGACAGGTGGTAGTGACTGGCAAAAGTACATGCATCCAAGATATCAACGAAGAATCTTTTTTCCTGAGTTGTGGAGTAAAGAGGAATTAGATAATTGGGGAGTTGATAATCTAGAAGGCTGCTTAAAAATATCCTAACTTAAAACAGGGTTTTATTGCGAAATAAATTCATAACAACCTAAAACACAGTATAATTATTAAAGTTATGTTAAAAAAATATTTTTTTATGTGAATATCATAAAAAAGGAAGTACTTTTGCGCGCTCAAACGGGGTGGTTCCCGTTTGTGACTTTAGATTATTTCATAATTTATAGTTTTGGTTGGTTAATAGAATAAAACGTTATCAGTTACTGGTAGCGTTTTTTCTTTTTAAGTTAATCAGGAGGTTTAATATCATTTTCCGAATGAATTTCTACGATAAAAAATAGAAAAACACTCCATAGGCCCCTAGTTCGAAAAGCAATAGTTTTATATATATCTTGTATACTTGTATTATGCTAATTGATTACTTTTGGAATAGTAATTGCAATCTCATAATTAGAACCAAAACCTTTACTTATGAAAAAATATTTTTTAATAGCCCTTATGCTGCTGTTGTGTACTCAAGCCAGTGCACAGGAACAAGCTTTTGATACAGGAGAATGGTTTAAATTTCGTATTCATTATGGAATGTTTACGGCAAGTTATGCAACAATGCAGGTTCAAGATGGTGTTGTAAACGGTAAAGAAATGTATCATATAAAGGGGAGAGGTAAATCTACAGGTTTGTTAAGTTTATTTTTTAAAGTTGATGATGACTATCAAACTTTTTTTAATAAAAAAACTGGAGCACCATCTAAGTTTATTAGAAAGATAGATGAAGGAGGACACACAAAAGATATTCAAATTGATTTTGATCATGATAAAAAAATAGCATTAGTAAATGATAAAAAACATAAGGTAAAAACATCTCATAAAATAAATGTTGGAACACAGGATATGATGTCTGCGTTTTATTATTTAAGAAATAATGTAGATACTAAAAACCTAAAGGTTGGTCAGGAAATAAAAATTAACATGTTCTTTGATAAAGAAAATTTCGATTTTAAATTGAAGTTTTTAGGAAGAGAACTAGTAGAAACAAAATTTGGAAAAGTAGCAAGCTTAAAATTTCGTCCTTATGTACAATCCGGTAGAGTTTTTAAAGAAAAAGAAAGTTTAACGGTTTGGATTTCTGATGATAAAAATAAAGTTCCTATTCGCTTACAAGCGGATTTAGCTGTTGGGTCAATAAAAGCGGATTTAGAAGCTTACAAAGGTTTAAAACACTCATTTAAAATTATAGTAAATTAGTTAGGTTAAAATTAACATGCTCATTAATGTAAAAAAATGTGTGAACGTAGTGTTCACACATTTTTTTTTGTGATATTTGATGTTTAATAGAAATTACTCCTTAATTTACTAAGGAAACACTCTATAGATAAAATAGAGGTAGACAAATATGTTTATGAAAATGCAAAAAATAGCTTGGTTACTAATACTCTTTATAGGGTTGTATTCTTGTAAGAAGGAAGAAAACATACAGGTAGTTGAAGAAATTCAACCAGAAGAAATAAAAGTCCCTAAATATGAGTTTGGTTTTAATCTAGATGAATTTAATGTACTTACTGATACGATACGGTCAGGTGATAGCTTTGGTAAGTTATTGTTTGAAAGTCATATAGGATACGGTAAAATAGAAGAGATTGTACAAGCTACTAAAGATACGTTTGATGTTAAAAGATTGAGAATAGGAAAGCGCTACACAATTCTAAGATCAAAAGATTCAATTCAAAAAGCTAAATATTTCATTTATCAGGATGGTAAAGTAGATTATACAGTTTTTGATTTTGCAAATGACACATTAATAAAAGCTTATAACGCAAAAAAAACAACAAAACTAGTCGAAAGAACAGCTTCTGGTGTAATTACAAGTAGTTTGTCGGAGTCTATTGACGATGCTGGACTTAATATTTATATAGCCCATGAAATGGCAGATATCTATGCGTGGTCTATTGATTTTTTACGTCTTCAAAAAGGAGATAGTTACAAATTAACTTTTACAGAGTTATATATAGAAGACTCTATTTATGTAGGAGTAGATAAAATAAAATCAGTAGTATTTAAGCATAATAAAACTCCTTTTTATGCTTTTGATTACAAATCGGATGTAGTAGAAGGAATAATGGACTATTATGATGAACAAGGGAAAACTTTAAGGAGTCAATTTTTAAAAATGCCAGTAAAGTTTAGTAGAATTTCATCTAGATATAATAAAAATAGGAGAATTAAATATTACGGATATAAAAAAAGGCCACATTTAGGTACTGATTTTGCAGCTGATATCGGAACTCCAATTTTAGCTACTGCAAGTGGAACAGTTATAGAATCTACCAGAAGAGGAGGGAATGGGAAATATGTTAAAATCAGACATAATAGCACTTATAGTACTCAATATTTACACATGCGTAAACAAAATGTAAAAAAAGGGCAAGTTGTTAAGCAAGGTGACGTAATTGGGTGGATTGGAATGACAGGAAATACTGGTGGGCCACATGTTTGTTATCGTTTTTGGAAAAATGGAAGGCAAGTAGATCCGTTACGAGAAAAACTACCTTCGGCAAAACCAATAAAAGAAGAATTAAAAGCCGATTATTTAGAGTATATTCAACCTTTGAAAGAGCAGTTAGATACTATTCAATTCGAGCCAATAGAAATTAATAAGAGTAATAATTAATGAGTTTTTCTAGAAAAAATCCAATAAAAACGAATTCTTGGAAAAAACTTACGGCCCATTTTGAGCTGCTGAAGGATTTTCATTTACAAGAAATGTTTGAGAAAAATCCTAGAAGAGAAACTCAAATGAGTATTTCTTGGGGAGATTTTTTTGTGGATTTTTCTAAAAACCGATGGACCTCTGAAACGATTCAATTGTTTGAAGAACTAGCAGCTGAATTAAGTTTAAAGGAAAGTATTGGGTTATATTTTAAAGAAAACAATTTAAATTTCACTGAAAATAGAGCAGTATTACATACGGCTTTGCGAAGCAATAAAGATGAAATTTTATTAGAAGGGAAAAATATTATCCCAAAAATTAATGCTGTAAATAGTAAAATAAAACGATTTACTGGAGAAGTAATTAGTGGAGATAAAAAAGGACACACAGGCAAATCATTTACTGATATCGTTAACATAGGTATTGGCGGTTCTGATTTAGGGCCTAAGTTGGTTTGCAATGCTTTAAAGTATTATAAAAATCATTTAAACACGCACTATATTTCTAATATTGATGGTGATGAGTTGCAAGAAACACTTCAAAAAGTAAATCCTGAAACAACCTTGTTTGTAATTGTTTCAAAGTCTTTCACAACTTCTGAGACCTTACAAAATGCAAATACTATTAAAGATTGGTTTATTAAGCAACTACCAGAAAAAGCTATTAAAAAACATTTTATTGCGGTTACCGCAAGACCAAAAAAGGCAGTAGAATTTGGTATTGATGCTAGTTCTGTTTTTCCAATTTGGGATTGGGTTGGTGGTCGATTTTCACTATGGAGTGCTGTAGGGATTTCTATTGCATTAAGTTTAGGTTTTGATAATTATAGTTCCTTGTTAAAAGGAGCTCAAAAAGCAGACGAATCATTTAAAAATGAAAATATCACCGAGAATATACCAGTATTAATGGCTTTTTTAAGTGTTTGGTATGGTAATTTTTTCCAAAATACACAAGAAGCGGTAATTCCATATTCATATTATTTGGAGGATTTTGTTCCGTATCTAGAACAAGGTTTTATGGAAAGTAATGGGAAATCAGTTGATAGAAATGGTGACAAAGTAAGCTATAAAACAGGAAGTGTGGTTTTTGGTGGTGTTGGGTCAAATGCACAACATGCCTTTATGCAATTGTTTCATCAAGGTACAAATATGATTGCTACAGATTTTATCGGGTTCTGTAATTCCTTACACGGGAATTCAGAACATCAAGATGTATTGATTGCGAATATGTTTGCACAAGCTAACGCCTTGGCTTTTGGTACTAAAGGTAAAGAGATAGATAACCCTTATAAGGTATTTAAAGGGAATTCGCCTTCTACTACTTTTTTAATTAAGAAATTAACTCCTGAAGCACTAGGGGCTTTGATTGCTATGTATGAACACAAGATTTTTGTACAAGGAATATTGCTGAATATCAATAGTTTTGATCAATTTGGAGTAGAGCTAGGAAAGGAACTTTCAAGAGAATATATAAACTCATTAGGAGGTTCATCTCATAATGATTCAGCAGTTATGAAGTATTATAAAAATAATAACTAACATTTTAACTTAAAAAGAAATAATTATGAACACAATTAAATTTTTACATTCCTATTGGGCATACTTAGTGTTGTTAATAGTAATATTAGCAACTATAAATTCAATTATTGGTATGATGACTAAAAAAGAGTTTGGTGCTAAGGATTTTAGAATTGCTTTGTTTGCTTTAATAGTGACGCATATTCAACTTTTAATAGGAATTGTATTGTTTGTAGTAGCAAATAATTTTGGAGAAATAGAAATGGGAGAAATAATGAAGAACGCTTCCCTACGTTTAAGAAATGTAGAACACCCATTATTAATGGTAATTGCGATAACATTATTAACGATAGGATATTCTAAACATAAAAATAAAAGAACATCTTCTGCTAAGTTTAAAACATTAGCTATACCATATACATTAGCGTTAGTGGCGATGTTGGCAATGATACCATGGAAGGTATGGTTAGGATAAACAGTATGTTAACATAAAAAAAAGCGTGATAGGGGTTTAAATACCTATCACGCTTTTTTTATGTACTTCATTTTTATTACTGTACTTCTTTAATTAAGTATGTATATACAGGAAAGTGGTCACTATATCCTCCAGTCCAAGTTGCTCCTACAAAACTTCTATAAGGATATCCTTTGTATCGTCCTTTTTTGTTTGTCATATATGTAGGATTGTAAATACCAGTTTTATATATTTTAAAAGATGAAAAGTCTTTATCTAAAAATGGTTTTGTAAACATAATTTGATCAAAAATGTTTAATGCATCCCTATATGCTAGAGTTCCCATTCCTTTTTTGGTCATTTTCATCATTGGATTAAAAATACCTTTTAGCTTAACGTCTTCTTTTTCAGCTTTAGCATTTAATACTTTTTTAACGCTTACATTAAATGGATCGTCATTTAAATCACCCATAATAATTATTTTGGCATAGGGATCAATTGTCTGTAAAGAGTCAACCAATTTTTTAGTTAATTGTGCAGCAGAAATACGCCCCGGTCTACTTCGTGCTTCACCACCACTTCTTGATGGCCAGTGATTAACAATAAAGTGCATTTTTTCACCTTCTAGTAATCCACTAACCAATAATTGGTCTCTTGTGTAATTCCTTTTTTCGGTGTTAGGGTCATAAAGAACTAATTCATGATTACTATAATTAGTAGGTTTAAATAATTTTTTCTGATATAATAAGGCAACATCAATACTTCTTTCATCTGGAGAATCAAAATGAATAATGTCATAATCCTTATCTCTTAATTGAGGATCGTTTATTAAGTCGTGTAGTACATCTTTGTTTTCTACTTCACAAACCCCTAAAACAGCCGGAGTATTTTTAGAGTATTTTGGGTCTACTCCTAATTCCGAAATAACACGGGCCATATTCTTTATCTTTTTTGGATAAACCAGTCCACGTTCTTTTTTGCTCATTTCCATAAGCGGACTTTTCTCATCCCATTTATTAGGATCGTTTATGGTATCAAAAAGGTTTTCAAGATTGTAAAAAGCAACGGTATTAATCTTATAGCGTTTTTTGTTTTGAGCATTCGCATTAATACCCATGCTAACTACTAAAAATAGTAGTAATAAGTTCTTTATTTTCATTCGATAAAAGTTTTTAATGCCTTTCTATTGTTTTGTATTGAGTTAAGGCACAGTAAGTTATTGTAAAATCCACTTCAAATTACACGCCAAAAGTAGTCAATTATTTAATTATTTAGCATCATGTGTATTAAGTTATTGTAAAATCGATGTCAAAACAAGGTTTGAAATTTATTTTTATTCAAAAAAGTGTACATTTGCTGTCTGAGAAAAAAATCTCAGGTGGTTTTAAACAATTTATTAATCAGTAAATTACTTATGAAAAAAACAATTTTGACATTATTGTTAAGTTTGGTGACCGTGATATTTATGCACGCACAGCAAACTACAGTTAAAGGTCAAGTAATCGATGCCGACTCTACAGATCCCGTTTCGGAAGTATCTGTTAGTATCAAAGGCGAAACACTTTCTCAAAAGACAAATGAGGAAGGTAAATTTAATTTTTCAAGCAACTTGCCACTAGGTGAGCAATCTTTAATCGTGACTAAGGAAGGTTATTTTGCTAAAACTTTTACAATCATTATTGAAGAAGGTAAAGTAGTAGATCTTTCTACAATTATCTTAAATCAGGATTTAGGTGAAACAGATGATTTTACAATTTCATTATCAGAAGATGAATTAGACTCTGATGAAAGTGTAGCGTCTAATACATCTGGAATTTTACAATCTTCAAAAGATGCTTTCGCAAGGGCAGCTGCTTTTGATTTTAGTGGAACATTCTTTCGAGTGAGAGGATTAGATTCAGAAAATGGTACCATGTTGTTAAATGGTATTAAAATGAATAAAGTTTTCAATGGTCGTCCACAATGGAGTGACTGGGGAGGTATTAACGATGTAATGCGTAACCAAGATTTTGTAAACGGCTCAAAGGCTAATGACTATACTTTCGGAGGTGTAGGGGGAACTACAAATGTTAACATGAGAGCTTCTCAGTACAGAAAAGGTTCTCGTATTTCTTATGCATCATCTAACCGTAGTTATACTAACAGAGTTATGGCAACTTACACTACAGGTTTAATGGAAAATGGTTGGGCACTAGCGATAACTGCAGGTAGAAGATGGGCAGAAGAAGGATATGCTGACGGTACTGTTTATGATGCAAATTCTATATTTGCTTCTATAGAAAAGAAAATTAATGATAAGCATAGTATTAATTTCACGTCTATTTATACGCCTAACAGAAGAGGGAAATCAGCAGGGATGACCCAAGAGGTGTTTGATTTAAAAGATAATAAATACAATTCTTATTGGGGATACCAAGATGGGGAAAAAAGAAACTCTCGTATCAAAGAAATTGAAGAGCCTATTTTAATGTTAAACCATTATTGGACACTTTCTGATAAAACAACATTGAATACTAACGTAGCCTACCAGTTTGGACATATTGGAAATAGCCGTATTGATTTTAATGGTAGTAATCCCGATCCAACATATTATAGAAAGTTACCAAGTTATGCGCTTCAAGATGATACTAGTAATGCTAGTTTAGCAAATGCTTATGCATTAGAGCAAGAATTTTTAAATGATGGGCAATTGGATTGGAACGCAATGTATGCAGCAAATAGCACTAACCCAGGTAATGCTGTATATGCATTATATGAAGACAGGAATGATGATAAACAATGGTCATTTAATTCAATATTAAATACAGAGTTAGCAGAAAACATAACATTAAATACTGCTGTAAACTATAAGGTGTTAGAATCTCACAACTATGCTAAGATATTAGATTTATTAGGAGGGACTAGTTATTTAGATATTGATTATTTCGATGTTATTGATAATAATACGTTAACCCCAAATAGATCAGTAGGAGAAGGTGATACGTTTAAATATAATTATAATTTAGATGCTACAATGTATGATGCTTTTGCTCAAGCGCAATTCAAATACAATAAAGTTGATTTTTATTTAGGTGGACAATATGGTAAAACTGAATACCAAAGAGAAGGGTTCTATCAATCTGCGCATTTTCCTATTTCAACAGGTGTAACATCATTTGGTACGAGTGATAAATTAGATTTCACAAAATTAGGTGGTAAGGCTGGGGTAACTTATAAAATTTCAGGAAAACACTTATTAGACTTTAATGGAGCATATATACAAGATGCGCCAACAATGCGTAATTCTTTTTTAAATTCAAGACAGAATAATTTAATTGTCCCAGATTTAACAGAAGTTAAAACTACTTCTGTAGATGCAAGTTATATTTTCCGTTCATCAATTTTAAAAACACGTTTAACAGGATATTACTCTACAGTTGAAGATGCATCTGAAGTTGGATTTTATTATATTGATGGTGTTTCAGGAACAACAGATGTACAATCGTTCGTTCAAGAAGCTACAACAGGTGTAGATAAGCGTAATATGGGTATTGAATTTGGTGCAGAAGCACAAGTAACACCTACTATTAAATTAAAAGCCGCGCTGTCTTTTGCAGAATCTGTATATACAGGTAATCCAAATGTACATTTAAGTTCAGATGATTTTATTGATGATTCACTTGAGGGAGATGGAGTGATTAATTATGGACAAGCTAGTTTAAAAGATTATAAGGTAGCAGGTGGTCCACAACGTGCTGCTAGTATAGGTTTTGAGTATAGAGATCCTAAATACTGGTGGTTTGGTGCTACAGCCAACTTCTTTTCTAATGCATATTTGGACATAGCATCAGTTACAAGAACCCCAAATTTTGGGCTTGATCAAGATGGTATTGATATCGTTGGTTATGATGAAGATGTTGCAAGGGAGTTGTTAAAGCAAGAAAAATTTGATGATTATATGCTAGTTAATTTAGTAGGTGGTAAGTCATTTAAATTCGGTAAAAAATACATTGGTTTCTTTGCTAGTATTAATAACGTATTCAACCAGACGTATAAAACTGGTGGTTATGAACAAAGTAGAAATGGTAATTACGCAGAACTTTTAGAAGATAATAACAGACCTGGAGGAAAGTTATTTGGACCTAAATATTGGTTTGGTAGAGGTACTACGTATTACATGAATGTATACTTAAGATTTTAATTAAAAAACAATAAAAAAGAAATGAACGAAATTAAGTTTCGTCTCATTATATAACACTAAAAACAATTGCAATGAAAAATATATTCAAAATAGTAACAGTTTTCCTTTTTATAGGCTTATTTACTGCCTGTGTGCAAGATGATGATTATTCAACGCCAATTATATCTGGAATTGAGCCAGATATAACGACAACGAATACTTTTAGGCAAATTAAAGATATGTATACTGGCGGTGGAAATGCATATGTATTTCCAGAAGGATTAGTTATTTCTGGTTATGTTGTGTCTAGCGACCAATCAGGAAACTTCTATAAAACATTAACTATTCAAAATGATATAGATGGTATTGATGATGATGCAGCTAACCCAAGATTAGGTTTAAAAATTCTTGTTGACGCTTCTGATTTATTTGAAAGATTTAATGTAGGAAGAAAGGTTTACTTACGCCTTGATGGTTTAGCAATAAACGAATCAAGAGAAGATAGTGGAGATTATGAAATTGGTTTGTATGATGAAACCGAATTTAATAGCCTTACTGAAATACCTGGGTATATTGTAAACGGATATTCTTTTGGAGATGTGGTTTACGCACCTGCTATTGAACGTTCTTTAGTAACTGAAGTAATTACTCCAAAAGTGATGAGTATAGCCGATTTTTCTTTCGATGATGTAAATACATTAATACAATTACAAGGTATGCAGTCTAGTAACGAAGGTGATACTTTTGCAGGATTACCATCAGATGAATTTGATGCTGAGCGTGTGTTGTTTAGTTGTGCAGACAATTCTACTGTTACAATAGCTACAAGTACTTATTCAGACTTTAAAGATCAAGGGATACCAACAGGAAAAGGTACAGCTACTGCAGTTTTAAATATTAATTATGATGGAGATGCTTACATTATAAAAGTTAACAAAGCGTCAGATTTAGATTTTACTGCTAATAGATGTGACCCAATTTTTGAAGAAAATTTTGAATCATACAGTTATGGTGATACTATAAATCAAAATGGATGGACAGACTATAAAGAAGTTGGGACTAAAGATTTTTATGCATTTGATGATTCTTATTCATTAGGAACTTCAGTAAAAATATCTGCTTACAATTCAGGTGATGTTAGTAATATTGCTTGGTTAATTACTCCAGGTATTGATATGGATGCTCAAACTGGAGAGGTATTATCTTTCCAATCATCTAATAGTTTTTCTGATAATAGTACATTAGAATTGTTAATATCTACTGATTGGGATGGTGTTGAAGCTAATATTACTGCTGCAACTTGGACTTCTTTACCAGGAACAATTGTTGATGATGCTCAATGGTATCAAGACTGGGTAGGTTCAGGTGCAATTGATTTATCTGGGTATTCAGGAATAGCGCATATTGCTTTTAGATATACAGGAGGTGATAATGGAGCTAGCCAGACTGGTACATATGAGTTAGATGAATTCAAAATTTTTGCTGACTAATTTATTAGCAAGCATTAAAATTTATAAAAAAAACCTCCTTCAGTCATGAAGGAGGTTTTTTTGTGCTTGACATTTAGCTAATCAATTCAAAATTCTTACCTGGATGTGGTCTAATTAATCCTTTTAACTCTAAGTTTAATAGACTTGAAGAGATGGAATATATTGGTAATTGACAGGAGACTGAAATAGTGTCTAAATCTACCTTACCTTTTCCTTTTAAGAAGCCTACAATTTTTTCTTCGGTTTCATTTAGTTGAATAAAAAGTTGTGGTTGTATTGCTTTCTTTTTAGCGTTTTCCGTTTGCCAATTGAGCATAAATATAATATCCGCTGCAGAAGTCACCAATTGAGCTCTTTGCAGTTTAATAAGATTGTTGCAACCAACACTTAACTTGTCTTCTGGCCTTCCGGGCAAAGCAAATATTTCTCTGTTATAGGAGTTTGCAATATCTGCGGTAATTAAACTCCCTCCTTTTTCAGCGCTCTCTATAACAAGTGTAGCTTCTGATAAGCCAGCAATCACTCTATTTCTTTTTATAAAATTTTCTCGATCAGGATTTGAAGTACTCCAAAACTCGGTTATAAAACCACCATTTTCTTCAAGCTGATGCATATATTTTTTATGCACTTTTGGATAAATCTGATTCAATCCATGTGCTAAGCAACCGATGGTTTGTAAATTATTCTTTATTGCTGTTTTATGTGCTGTAATGTCAGTTCCGTAAGCAAAACCAGATACAATTACTGGGTTTAAAATACTTAAATCGTCTATTAGTTTTTCGCAGAGATGTTTTCCGTAGTTAGTGATATTTCTTGTGCCTACAATACTTATTGTTTTTTGCTTTTTGAGGTTGATGTTTCCTGAGTGAAATAAGAGTATTGGTCCGTCAATGCAATTTTTTAATCGTTCAGGGTAGTCTTCTTCTTGAAAATACCAGTGATTAATATTGTTCTTCTGTAAGTAGTTGAGTTCTTTTTCTGCTGCAGTTAATAGAGCGCTATTTTTAATAGAGTTGCTTATAAAGCTTCCAATTCCATTGATAGATTGAAGAACATTTTCCTTTTCTTTGAAAATTGCCTCAGGCGATCCGCAATGTTGTATGAGTTTTTTTGCGGTAATATCCCCAATTTTAGTCGCTTTTTGTAAAGCTAGTGTATATAATAGCTCTCTGTTGTTCATTTAATGTTTTGGTTATCAGTTTAAAGTTACCGAAAATATCTGATTGTTAATAACTATTGTATAACCATATTAATCCTTTTTTAAAAAAATGTAAATTTGTGATATAACCAATCAGTATTTTTCAATGGCTTTAACAAACTACATTAGTGACTTACTTTACAGATATGAATGTGTGCTTGTTCCAGAATTTGGAGCGTTTTTAACACAAAAACAAACTGCTAAAATAGATGCTACTACAAGTGTGTTTTTGCCCCCGAGAAAAATTATTTCTTTTAATGAACAATTAAAACAAAATGATGGTTTGTTGGCAAACCATATTGTAGTTACAGATCATTGTACATATGCAGAGGCAGTAAGTAGAATTAATGATTACGTAACAACTCTTAAAGGAAATTTAGTTTCTGGTGAAACAGTTTTGATAGCTAAAATTGGTCATTTTTCATTAAGCAATGAAGGGAAATTACAGTTTTCCCCACTAGAAGAAATCAATTATTTAACTAGTGCCTTCGGGTTACAGTCAACATATAAAAAACCTGTTTTACGAGAAGAGTACAAAGAGGTAGTTACTATCTTAGAAGAAAAAGCACCAATTGCTTTTATTCCGGAAACAAGAGTTAAAGCAAAACGATCTTATCTAAAATATGCTGCAGTAGCTGTGGTTGCTCTAGGGTTGTCTGCCATGTTAGGTAAAGGCTATATTGTCAAAATGGACGAGGTTGTTAGTTATAACAAAAATGAACGATTAAAAGAAGATAATGCTGTGAAGGTAAATGTTCAGGAAGCTTCTTTTTTTAGTGTAAACCCTATTGAGGTACCAGAAGTGGTATTTAATGTGGCTGTTGAGAAGCCTGAAATTGGACGTTACCATATTATTGCTGGAGCATTTCGTTTTGAAGAAAATGCTAACAAGAAAATTTCTCAATTAGAGGGTCAAGGGTTTTCTCCAAGAAAAATAGGGAAAAATAAATATGGATTACATCAAGTAGTATATGCAAGTATTATTGATAAACAAGAAGCGTTAGCGACATTAAAAACTATTAAAAAATCAAATAATTCTAGTGCTTGGTTATTGGTAAAAGATATGAACTAATCCTTATATAAAATACATTAGAAATTTTATTTTCCTTTACCTTTGTATAAAAATTGCAATATGAAGGCAAAACATCCGATAGACTCCTTAACGACAGTTACCGATTTGGTATTACCAGGAGAAACTAATCCCTTAAATAATTTATTTGGAGGCGAATTATTAGCCCGTATGGATAGAGCTGCAAGTATAGCTGCGAGAAGACATTGTAGGCGTATTGTAGTTACCGCATCCGTAAATCATGTAGCGTTTAATAAGGCTGTTCCAACAGGAAGTGTAGTAACTATTGAGGCGAAAGTTTCTAGAGCATTTACTAGTTCTATGGAGGTGTATATTGATGTTTGGATTGAAGATAGAGAGTCTGGTTTGCGTACAAAAGCTAATGAAGGTATTTACACGTTTGTTGCGGTGGATGGAACAGGTATGCCTATAAAAGTTCCAGTAATTGACCCTCAAACAGAATTAGAGAAAGAACGTTTTGACGGAGCATTACGTCGTAAACAACTGAGTTTAATTCTTGGTGGAAGAATGAAACCTACTGATGCAAAGGAATTAAAAGCACTTTTTTTAGGAGAAGATTAATATGAGGAGTGTTTACTTGAAAGAATATGTTTTTTCTGGTGTCACGCAGTAGTCTAGTGGGATATCACCTTCAAAAGTATCTTCAATCATTGTTTCTGTAGCTTCAAAAAAAGAAACGCCAATTTTGATACAATCTGGTTTGCATTTATGGAGCATGTTATCATAAAACCCCTTTCCGTAACCAACCCTATTTCCTTTTTGGTCAAACCCTAGTAACGGAATAAAAACCACATCGATTTTATTATGGGGTACCTCAATTCCGTCTATTGGTTCTGGAATGTTGTACTCGTTTATTTTTATTCTTGTGTTGTCCGTAAGTAGGTAATTAGTAAGTTCTAAGGTTTTAAAATCACTTTTAGAGACTACCACCTCCTTGTCTTTAGCGTGTAAAACATGAAGGATATATTCTGTTTGTACTTCCTTTTGTTCTTTAATACTTAAAAATAAATGATAGTAGTTTTTTTCCCAAATAGAAAGCTGTAATAAACGGTTGGCTATTTGTAAGCTTAATTCGTCAATTTCACTATTTGTTAAACCGTTTCGCTTGGCTTTATATTGCTTTCTAAGAATCGCTTTTAACATATGGGGCTTAGTTGTTTTATAGAGTGATCAGGAAATGTATAAAAAAAGAAACCTTCTGTTTTACGAGAAGGTTATATAGGTATTAATGTGGTTAAAAGCAAAAACTACTCCTTAGAGTCTTTTACTTTTTTAGTTTCTTCCTCTTCTTCTTTAGTAGCTTTTTTAAATTCTTTAATTCCGCCACCAAGGCCTTTCATTAATTCAGGAATTTTTTTTCCACCAAAAAGTAATAAAATAACTACTGCTATTAAAACAATTTGTGGAGCACCGAATGCTAATGGGATTATTGTTGAGATCATAGTACTATTATATTTACTCTACAAATTTACTAAGAAAAGTTGAAAACAAGCGTTTAAAACTTAATTTTAGTGTTACAAGGATTATATTTGTGTTATTATGGCTGGTAAAAAAGAAAAATTTAAACAAAAACTACTGAGTAAATACCGTTTAGTTATTCTAAATGACAATACTTTTGAGGAGAAAGTGTCTTTTAATCTTACTCGTTTAAATGTATTTGTATTAACAGGGTTTTCTGTGATAGCCTTAATTGCACTTACCTCAGTTCTTATTGCTTTTACGCCATTACGAGAGTATATACCTGGTTATTCATCAACCAAATTGAAAAATGATGCGCTTAAGCTTGCCAATAAGGCTGATTCATTAGAAATTGCATTACGAACAAATAAGAAGCAGTTAAATAGTATACGAAAAGTATTAACAGGTAATGTTTTTCCTGCTGATAGTGTAGAAAAAAGTGAGAAAGAAATTAGCAATGATGCCGCCTTTGTATCTATACCAACATCGGTAGAAGATTCACTATTGCGAAAAGAGGTGGCTCGAGAGGATAAGTTTAATTTATTGGAAACGGATAATCAAAAAGAAAATTTTGTGTTATTCCCACCAGTAAAAGGAAGTGTTTCAGATGGCTTTAGTCAAGAGAAAAAGCATTTTGCGGTGGATATTGTTGTAGCGGTTGGTACAGCAGTTAAAGCGGTGGCTGACGGAAGGGTTATTTTTGCTGAATGGACAGCCGATACGGGATATGTTGTAATTATTGAACATGCAAATAATTTATTATCTGTTTATAAGCATAATTCTTCTATAAATAAATCACAAGGTGATTATGTAAGAACAGGAGAAGTAATTTCTTTTTCTGGAGCTACAGGAGAGCTAACTACTGGTCCGCATTTACATTTTGAATTATGGAGTGAGGGTTATGCCTTAGATCCAACTAACTTTATTGCTTTTTAATATGTCTTTAAAATCGATATTAGCACTACCTTTTGCCTTTAGGGTTAAAAGTAAAATGGATAAATGGATTAATAATCCGTTAGAAACCCAAGAGTCTGTTTTTCAGGACTTGATAAGTACCGCAACAACAACAGCGTTTGGGAAAGATCATAATTTTGTAAGTATTAACTCACATAGTGATTTTGTTAAACAAGTTCCTGTAAGGGATTATGAAGGGCTACGATTTTATATTGATAAGGTAGTGGCTGGAGAAGAGAATATTCTTTGGCCAAATAAACCTCTGTATTTTGCAAAAACATCAGGGACAACATCAGGAGCAAAGTATATTCCTATTACCAAAGAATCGATGCCTACACATACCACAAGTGCAAGAAATGCAATTATGTGCTATATGGCAGAAACGAAAAATACTCGTTTTGTAAATGGAAAAATGATTTTCTTGCAAGGAAGCCCTGTTTTAACAGAACAAAATGGAGTAAAACTAGGAAGGTTATCAGGGATTGTTGCGCATTATGTTCCTAGATATTTACTTAAAAATAGATTGCCAAGTTGGGAAACAAACTGTATTGATGATTGGGAAACTAAGGTAAATGCAATAGTTGAAGAAACAGTACACCAAGATATGTCTATTATTTCTGGTATCCCATCTTGGGTACAGATGTATTTTGAGAAACTAGTTGAAAAAACAGGTAAGCCGGTTGGGGAGTTATTTAAAAATTTCAATTTGTTTATTTACGGAGGGGTAAACTATGAGCCCTATCGCAATACTTTTGAAAAATTAATAGGTAGAAAAGTGGATAGTATTGAGTTGTATCCAGCATCAGAAGGTTTTTTTGCCTTTCAAGATTCTCAAAAAGAAAAAGGGATGCTATTGCAATTAAATTCGGGTATTTTTTATGAATTTATAAAAGTAACGGATTTTTCTAATGATAACCCAAAACGAATCACTTTAAAAGATGTTGAGGTAGGAATAAATTATGTAATGATTATTTCTACTACAGCAGGATTGTGGGCTTATAATATTGGAGATACGATACAATTTACGTCAACGAAACCTTATAGGGTAGTTGTTTCGGGAAGGATCAAACATTTTATTTCTGCTTTTGGAGAACATGTTATAGGAAAAGAAGTAGAGCAAGCGTTGCAAGAAGCTATTTCAGGAACAAGCATCCGGGTAAATGAATTTACGGTAGCGCCTCAAATAACTCCTGAGAATGGATTGCCATATCATGAGTGGTTTATCGAATTTGAAAATGAACCAGAAGATATGAAGGTTTTTTCTTTAGTAATGGATCAAGCTTTGCAAAATCAAAATGCATATTATTTTGATTTGATAAAGGGAAAAGTGTTGCGACCATTAGTAGTTACAAAAATTGCTAAAAATGGATTTCAAAATTATATGAAGTCTATCGGAAAATTAGGAGGGCAAAATAAGTTGCCAAGACTCTCGGACAATAGGAGTATAGCAGATAAATTATCTAAATTCTACATTTAGCGCTGGAAAGCCTATATTTGCTTACAATTATCCAATATGAGTAACATAGATAAAGAAATAGTAAGAACCAGAGCACAAGAGAGTTCAAATGCCATTGAGCGTTTATATGTAACAATGCGTCATTTGTTTAATAGAGGGTTTTATAAACCTATGGGGGTTTCTGGGGAAACATTACGTGAGGCGTTGTTGCTTTTGCGACCAGAAATTTACGGTTCAATAGCAGATGAAAAAGTAGAACTTAACGGGCTTAAGTATGTTATTGATAGACTTCCGATAGGAATAGAAGAATGTAAGTATATTAATTTAACTTCAGATGAAGGATACTCAAAATCACATTTTGAAGTGATTATTCCCTCGAAAAGGAGGAGGAATTGCTATAGGATTGATGCTGAACAAATGAATATTGAAATTACCAGAGGCCGTTCTGAAATTTATGATATTCTTACACACCTTACTTTTTTGTTTCTAGAATCACATAAAATTATGAAACGTGTGATCATTGGTGATAATGGAGAGTTAAAAAGAGATTGGTTAAAGCTTGAAAAAGCAGTTCATAAACCGAAAAAACTAACGGTAAAAGAAAAAGAAATTGCTTTAACGCATACCGCAAATATATTAGGAAGGACATTTGCTGAAGTGTCAAATGTTTATGATGATTATGCAGAGGAGAAAAACCCCGACCGTTTTTTAAGTATTATATATTGGCTAGGAAAGTTAGCTATTGAAGAGGAAACAGGTGGAAAAAAACGGGTAGTAACTTTTACACCGGTTTTAAGGGAGAGAATTGGGCATCATATTCATGGAGAGGTATGGGCTAATAATATTAAAGAAGCATTAGTTAAAGAAGGCTTGTTGGATAAGCCTATTCATGTTATCAGTGCGAATATGCACAGTGTAATGAATACCTTATTTGTGCCAATAGCTTTAAAAACAGAGCTTAAAAATAAATCGGTCTTTGATATTTATGAAAACTTAAGTGAGGAGAAAAACAATGCCTTACGCAATAAAGTTTCGGAAAAAGCGTTGGGTAACGGTATGATTTATTTAAAAGATGAGTCAGGAACAAATATCAATGTGCAAATTTTTGACATTTCTAAAATAGATAAGTCAAAAAATGAAGTTATTGTTGTTATGGATTATGCTTTTGGTGAACAAGCTTACGAGACAATTGATGAGTTGTTTAGGCCTTATCAACAAAATAGCTCATTAACACATTTAGATGTCAAGTCGGTTTCAATTATGGGTAAGGCAGGAATCTTAGAAGGAGGTAAAGGAGACGTGATGATTCCGTCAGCGCATATTTTTGAAGGTACCGCAGATAATTACCCTTTTGAGAATGAATTAACAGGAAAAGATTTTACTGATGACGATATTAATGTTGTTGAAGGGACAATGATTACCGTTTTAGGAACATCATTACAAAACAAGGATATTTTAAAATTCTTTTATGAGTCAACTTGGAATGTTATTGGCTTGGAAATGGAAGGGGCACATTATCAAAAAGCAATTCAATCGGCATCAAAAGTAAGAGGAAGTATTGCTAAGGACGTAAAAGTACGTTACGCATACTACGCTTCTGATAATCCATTAGAAACAGGAAGTACATTAGCTTCTGGAGGTTTAGGGACGACAGGTGTAAAGCCAACATACATTATTACACAAAACATATTAAAGCAAGTATTAAATAAATAAAGGCAATATATAGAGTATGAATGATAAAAACAATTCTGAAGAAATAGATTTATTACAGTTATTTGGTTTTTTTGAAAATAAGGTAAAGGCGTTTTTTAAACTTGTTTTTAGAGGTCTGATATCTGTGTTTGATGTGCTGATATCTTTTCTTCAAGTGTTACAGCAAAATTTTGTAAAAATTGCAATTGTTGTTATCGTAGCGTTTGGTGTTGGTTATGCTTATGATATGTATAAACCAAAAATATACGCCTCAAAAATGATTGTAAAGCCACTGTTTGATAGTAAATTTCAATTGGTTACTAATATCAAGTATTACAATGAGTTAGTTGGAAATAGTAAGGTTGAAAAGTTATCTGGTATTTTTAATTTAACAGAAGAAGAAGCAAAAAGTCTTTCAGGATTTGTTATTAAAGATGGCCCACAAAGTGAAAAAGAAAAAACTAGGCTGTTTAATAGTTTTATGAAAACTTTAGATTCTACAGCAGCAGCAACTGTTACTTACGAGGGATTTGTTGAGAATATAAACATTTATGACGCTAGGTTATATGAAATTGAAGTAAAGTCATCTATTAATAATGTGTTTGGGAAGTTGTCTAAAGGTTTTAAAAAAACATTTACCTCCGACGATTATTCAAAAGAGAATAAGCGAAAAAAAGACACGTTATTTATTATAAAAAAGGCCTCTATTGAGAAGTCATTAGAAGATATTGATTCGTTAAAGAATGTATATATAACACAGTTGTCTAAAAATAAATCTCAAAAAGTTGAATTGTTTGGGAATACAGCTATAAAGTTATCTGACGAAAGTGAAAAAACAAAAGAATTTGAAATGCTAAAACTGCAAATAGCAGAACAAAATAAATTAACAATTCTGGAAGAAGAGGCGATTAAAGAAAATCAATTGTTTGAAGTAGTTTCAGATTTTCAGTTAATTGGTTCAGTAAATGGAGGAACTTTTAATAAAATGAAATTTATGTTTCCTATTGCTGCTTTTATTCTGGTATTGTTGGGGTTGTTTGGAATGAGGTTTAATAGGTTTGTCGCAAATTATAATAAAAATAATTAATTGAAGAAGATATTAATTACAGGAGGAGCAGGGTTTATAGGTTCGAATTTTATTGAACATATATTAAAGAATGAAGACCTAGTGGTTTATAATTTAGATAAGCTTACTTATGCAGGGGATTTAAAAAACTTGGAAAGTATAGCAAACCATGAAAGGTATCATTTTATACATGGAGATATTTGTGATAGACTTTTATTAGAAGAGTTGTTTAAAAAACATCAGATAACTGACGTGATTCACTTTGCTGCAGAATCTCATGTGGATAATTCAATTAAAAATCCTGGAGCTTTTATTGAAACAAATATTGTAGGAAGTTTTAATTTATTAGATGTTGCCTATAAAACATGGATGGATGCCCCTAACAAGGTAAAATTAGAACATACAAATTCTAGATTTCTACATGTTTCTACCGATGAGGTATATGGTACATTAGGGAAAGAAGGTTTGTTTTTGGAATCCACTCCGTATGCTCCCAACAGTCCATACAGTGCCTCAAAAGCATCTTCGGATTTTATTGTGCGTAGTTATTTCCATACTTATGGGATGAATGTGGTTACGACTAACTGTTCTAATAATTATGGGCCTAATCAGCATGATGAAAAATTAATACCTACAATTATTAGAAAATGTTTATCTGAAGAAAATATTCCTATTTATGGGGATGGTTTAAATATACGTGATTGGTTATATGTTTTAGATCATTGTAAAGGGATTGAAATAGCTTTTAATACAGGTGTTTCAGGAGAAACTTATAATATTGGAGGAAGAAACGAGAGAACCAATATGTATATAGTTGATGCAATTTGTTCAATATTAGATGAGAAATTACCTAGGAAAAGTGGAAGTTCCTACAAAGAACTAAAGAGTTTTGTAGCCGATAGAGCTGGTCATGATTTTAGATACGCAATTGATGCTACTAAAATTGAAAATGAATTAGGTTGGAAAGCTGACGAAAATTTTGAAACGGGCATATTAAAAACCATTACGTGGTATATTAATAAATATAATAAATAAAATATGAAGGGGATTATTTTAGCTGGAGGTTCAGGAACACGTTTACATCCACTTACTCTTTCGGTAAGTAAACAATTAATGCCGATTTTTGACAAGCCGATGATTTATTATCCACTGTCAACATTAATTAATTCTGGTATTAGAGAAATTCTGATTATTTCAACACCACAAGATTTACCCTTATTTGAAAAATTATTAGGAGATGGCAAAAAATTAGGATGTCAGTTTGAATATGCTGTTCAGGCAGAACCAAATGGTTTAGCTGAAGCGTTTATTATAGGTGCTGACTTTATAGGAAATGAAAAAGTAGCCTTAGTTTTAGGAGATAATATTTTTTATGGTACAGGATTAGGAGATTTGCTAAGGGAAAATAATAACCCAGATGGTGGAATTGTATATGCATACCATGTACATGATCCCGAACGATATGGTGTGGTTGATTTTGATTCCAATGGCAAAGTACTTTCTATAGAAGAGAAACCAGAAAAGCCAAAATCTAATTTTGCAGTTCCTGGGATTTATTTTTATGATAATGATGTGGTAGAAATTGCTAAAAACATCAAGCCTAGTCACAGAGGAGAGCTTGAAATTACCGATATAAATAAAGAGTATTTAAAACAAGGCAGACTAAAAGTAAGTATACTTGATAAAGGAACAGCTTGGTTAGACACAGGAACCTTTACATCTTTGATGCAGGCATCTCAATTTGTTCAAGTAATTGAAGAGCGTCAAGGTTTGAAAATAGGAGCAATAGAAGAAGCTGCATACAGGCAAGGTTTTATATCTAAAAATGAATTAAGGATTTTGGCTACTCCATTATTAAAAAGTGGATATGGAAAGCATTTAGTTAGTATTATTGAAGATTAATGAACGTTATTGAAACCAAACTTAAAGGATGTTTTGTTATTGAACCAAGAGTGTTTAATGACGATAGAGGGTATTTTTTTGAGAGTTATAATAAAGAAAAATTTGAAGAGTTAACGGGCTCAAAAGTAGACTTTGTGCAAGATAATGAGTCTTTTTCTGCAAAAGGAGTTTTAAGAGGATTGCATTTTCAAAAAGGAGAACATGCACAATCGAAGCTAGTAAGGGTAACTCATGGTGAAGTGTTAGATGTAGTTGTTGATATCAGACCTGAATCAGAAACATTTTTGCAAGTTGAAGCAGTTCGCTTATCAGCAGAAAATAAAAAACAACTATTTGTGCCAAGAGGATTTGCGCATGGATTTATAGTACTAAGTGATACGGTAGTGTTTAATTACAAGTGTGATAATTTTTATAATAAGGCTTCTGAAGGAGGAATTATTTACAATGATGAAACCTTAAAAATAGATTGGATATTAGACTCTAGTGAGTTTTTGGTGTCAGAAAAAGATTTAATATTACCAACAGTAAAAGAGTTGTTTTAAGATGAAAAAAGTTTTAGTTACAGGGGCAAATGGTCAATTAGGATTGTGCTTTCAAGAACTTTCTAAGCTACATGTTACAATTCAATTTGTATTTTCTGACTCAAAGCAATTAGATATAACAAACAAAGAATTAGTAAAAGCTGTGTTTGAATCAACTAATTTTGATTTCTGTATAAACTGTGCAGCTTATACTGCTGTTGATTTAGCTGAATCAGATAGTGATACTGCTAAGAAAATAAATGTATTAGGAGCGAAAAATTTAGCGGAAGCTTGTTTAAACAATAATACAAGGTTAATACATGTTTCAACTGATTTTGTGTTTGATGGAACGTCAAATATCCCATATACAGAAGAAGATAGGACAGAGCCGCTTTCAGTTTATGGGGAAACAAAGTTAGAAGGGGAAATTGCTATTACATCTGTATTAAAAGAGTATTTTATACTTAGGACATCATGGCTTTATTCTGAATTCGGAAACAATTTCATGAAAACTATGCTCCGTTTAAGTACAGATCGTAGTGAGTTAGGTATTATTTCTGACCAAATAGGAAGTCCAACCTATGCTAAAGATTTAGCTAAGGTTATAGTACATATAATTAAAACTAATAGTAATGAGTTTGGGCTCTATCATTATAGTAATGAAGGAGTAGCTAGTTGGTATGATTTTGCTAAAGCAATTTTTGAGATAACAAACACAAAAATTATAACTAATGCAATTCCAACATCAGCATATCCAACACCAGCAAAACGACCTCGTTTTAGTGTAATGAATAAAACTAAATTAAAAAAGAATTTAGAAATAGAAATTCCTTATTGGAGAGATAGCCTGAAAGAAGCAATTTCTTTAATCAAATAAAATTATTGTTTGTAATTCTAACACAAGTGGTGTAGCAGTAATGTTATTGCTTGAAAGTATTAATTTTTGATGGTTGAATTGTAGTTTTTAGCACACCACAACAGGGGTAAGTGTTAAAAAAGATATTTTAATAGGTTTTATGTTTTTATAGAATAGGTATAAATATTTAGATTTTTGTGATAAAATAAATAAAATGTAATGGGATTAATGCTTTACATTTGCCTCGAAAGGGTTAAAGAAAAGAACTTAAATGAATTTACAAGATAAAAAAATTGCTGTTATAGGTTTAGGTTATGTAGGTTTGCCGCTAGCTGTTGAATTCGCTAAAAAATATTCAGTAATTGGATTTGATATTAATCAAACTAGAGTAACTGAATTAAATTCTGGACATGACAGTACCTTGGAAGTGTCGGATGAAAATTTACAATCAGTCCTCAATGTGTCTAAACAAGAGGGGTTACTTTTAAGTTGTAATACAGCAGATTTAAATGATTGTACAATTTTTATTGTCACAGTACCAACTCCAGTAGATAAGAATAATCGACCTATTTTAATACCGTTAATCAAAGCCTCTGAAACCATAGGTAAAGTACTAAAAAAAGGTGATGTAGTTATTTATGAATCTACAGTTTATCCAGGGGTTACTGAAGACGATTGTGTACCGGTTTTAGAACGAACAAGTGGTTTACAATTTAATAAAGATTTTTATGCAGGTTATTCACCTGAAAGAATTAATCCAGGTGATAAAAAACATACAGTAACTAAAATTAAAAAAGTTACCTCAGGCTCTACAATTGAGGTAGGAAGAGTTGTAAACGATTTGTATGCATCAATTATTACTGCAGGAACACATCTAGCTCCAACTATAAAGGTTGCTGAAGCAGCCAAAGTGATTGAAAATGCGCAACGTGATATTAATATTGCATTCGTTAATGAATTAGCCAAAATATTCAATAAGTTAGAAATAGATACACATGCTGTATTAGAAGCTGCATCGACAAAATGGAATTTTTTGCCATTTAAACCGGGGTTAGTAGGAGGACATTGTATAGGCGTTGACCCTTATTATTTAGCCCAAAAAGCTCAAGAAGTTGGTTATCACCCAGAAATTATTTTGGCTGGGAGACGATTGAATGATAGTATGGGGGAATATGTGGCTACAGAAGTGTTAAAACTAATGGTGCAGAATGAAATACCAGTTAAAGGAGCTAAAATCCTAATGCTGGGTATCACATTTAAAGAAAACTGTCCAGATATTAGAAATACTAAAGCTATAGATGTGTACCGTAATTTAGAATCTTTTCATATGGATGTTGATGTTTATGACCCATGGGCATCATCAAACGAAGTAAAACATGAATATGGAATAGAAACTATTTCGTCTATTGAAAACAAAAAGTATGATGCAATTGTGCATACAGTTGCTCATAATGAATTCGTAAGTTTAGATTTTGAAAAATTAAAAAAAGAAAAATCAGTAATTTATGATGTAAAAGGAAACTTAAATATTAGTGAAGTTAATAAAAGATTGTAATGTATAAAACACCATATCATACCAAAGATTTATCACAATTAACTTTTTTAGTAACTGGAGGAGCAGGTTTTATTGGTTCAAACCTAGTTGAGTACCTTTTAAAATATAATGTTAAAAAAGTTACTATACTAGATAATTTTGCTACTGGACATAGAAAGAACATTGAAGGATTTATACAAGATCAACGTTGTGAATTAATTGAAGGAGATATACGTGATTTGGAAACATGCAAAAAGGCAATGTCTGGTGTAGATTATGTACTGCATCAAGCAGCTTTAGGTTCGGTGCCAAGATCTATTAACGACCCAATTACTTCAAATGAAGTCAATGTTTCTGGTCACTTAAATATGTTAGTAGCTGCTAAAGAATCAGGATCTGTTAAAAGAATGGTGTATGCTGCTAGCTCTTCTACTTATGGAGATCATCCAGGATTACCAAAAGTGGAAGAAAAAATAGGGAAACCGTTATCACCTTATGCTGTTACAAAATATGTGAATGAATTGTATGCCGATGTGTTTTATAAAACTTATGGATTGGAAACAATTGGATTACGTTATTTTAATGTGTTTGGGCCAAAACAAGACCCTGATGGTGCTTATGCAGCTGTAATACCAAAATTTATAGGTCAGTTGTTAAACAATAAAGATTTAACGATTAATGGCGATGGTAAACATTCAAGAGACTTTACCTTTATAGAAAATGTCGTACAGGCAAATATAAAAGCAGCTTTATCTGACAATAAAGAAGCTGTTAATCAAGTGTATAATTGTGCTTTTGGTGAAAACACTAATTTAAATGAGTTAATTGAAGCTATTACAAGTGGTTTAAAAAAGTTAGAGATAGATTCTAGTACCTCAAAAGTGATTTATGGTCCAGATAGGGCTGGTGACGTAAAGCACTCTTTAGCTGATATTTCCAAAGCAAGAAAGATTATAGGTTATAATCCATCTTTCTCATTTACTTTAGGAATAAAGTTGACAGTAGATTGGTATTGTAATGAAAATAAGTAGCTTATTAAAATATAATTTAGATAGGGAAAAAGCAACTTTTTTTCTACTATCGCTTTTATTAACATTCCCTTTATTACCTATTTCTTATTCTGGGTTTTTGGGAGTGTTTGTGTCAGTTTTGTTAATAGCTTTAAATTTAAAAAACAAAAATAATATAGCATCTGGTTTAAAACCAGTTATTTTATCAGTTTTGTTTTATTTTATTTTAATAATTTCGTTGCTTTATTCTCAGAATATTTCTTTAGGCTTTAAAGAAATAGGAAAAACCTTATTACTTGGAGTTTTTCCTATATCAATAATAAAATTTTCTCCTTTTAATAAAAGGAGAATTGATTTTTTGTTGAAAATATTTATTGTTGTAAATGTTTTGCTATGTTTTTATGTTTTTTTCATTGCCATTGAAATATTATCATTTAAAAAAATGATATTTTTAAGGGAAGCTAATTTACTTGATCAGATAAAAACTTTTATAAGCACGCCCTATAATGTTCCGTTTAACTGGAGTTCTAGAAATTTTAAAATTTATTTATTTTTTCACAAAGCATACATCTCTCTGAGTTTGTGTTTAAGTGGTATAGTGGCTTTATATATATTGTTAAATAGAAAGAATAATATATTTAATAAAACACTATTAATAATGGCTACTTTATTAATTGCGTACTTCATGTATTATATGCAATCATTGCCTAATTTACTTAGTTTTTTATTAGGGTCTATTATTGTTTCGTTTAATTTTTTTAAGAAAAAAATTAAACACTTTCTTATACTTTTGACACTAGTAATTGGTATTATAGGTTTTTATTTTAATGGTGTAATAACTGTATACGAAAAAATATTATTTCAAGTTGAAAATGATTTAAGAAATGATATTTGGAAGTGCGGATGGGATGTTTCTAAGACTAATTTGTTAATGGGTATAGGTGTAGGCGATCAAGAATATAATTTGTTAGAATGTTACGAAAATAATTCGGGTGATATATATAAAAAGGCTTTTGAGTATAAATTGAATTCACATAATCAATACTTATCCTTTATGATTTCTGGAGGTCTTCTTTGCTTAATAGCATTTTTGTATTTGTTGTTTAATAATTTAAAGATAGCGGTTAAAAATAATGACTTGCTTTTTTTAGCTTTTTTAGTATTGATCACTGTTAATTTTTTATTTGAAAATATTTTAGATAGAGTTTATGGGGTATTCTTTTTTGCTTTTTTTAATAGTTTTTTTATTAAAAGGAATATAGTATTGGAGGGGAAAGAAATATGAGTAAGGTAATTAATATTATAAAAATGAATAAAAATAAAGCTAATTTTATTTCATTGGTTTTTAGTAATTTTTTTTACTATGGGATTCAATATTTAATTTTAATCTTATTTACGAAAAATTACTCAAAAGAAGAGGTGGGAATATACATTTACGCACTAACTTTCATAAAACCAATATTTATCCCTTTAAATTTACAATTAAGGAGCCTTTTTGTAACAGAAACAGATAAAAAATTAAAAATACAAGATTATCATAGCTTAAGGATAATAGGGAACATAATAACCATATTAAGTGTTATTGTGATTGCATATTTCTCCAAGATTGAACAAATGTCAATTTTAATGTTAATTCTTTTTATAAAACTTATAGAAAGTCAATCTGAAATGTGTCACGCTGTTTATCAAAAAAAGCAGGACATGGTTTTTATAGGTGTATCTAAAAGTATAAACGGTTTATTAATAATTTCAGCTGTATATATTGGTTTGATTTTCGATTTCAAATTTCAAAATGTGATATTGCTTTGGGTTTTATCCTCATTGGCTGTGTTATTACTACTAGATATCCCTATGGCTAGGAAGAAAGATTCTCATTTTTTGCAGTTGAGGGAATATTTTAATTTAAAAAAAATAAAGAGAATCTTCTTTTTTGCATGGACCTTATTTTTTTTAGAGATAATTAGTAAATACTATGAGAGTTATCCAAATCTATCCGTAAAGAAATATTTTGGATTAGAAACTTTGGCAATTTTCGGGTCAATTTTATATTTTAAAGCGATAGGGGGGCAAGTGTTAACCCAGATAATTAACCTATTAGAGCCTAAATTATCTGATTTATATGGACTTAAAAAATTAAAAGAATTTAACAAATTAATTCTAAAATTAGTTTTGTTAGGTGCTTTTATAGGTGTTTTTTTAATTATAGCATTAAATTATACGGGAGAATATATATTAGGTTTTTTATTTACCGAAGAATATGAAAAACATAGTGATTTGTTGGTGTTGATTGCGATTTCTGGTGCTATATCTTACTTATATTCATTTTTAAGCACTGCCTTAACTTGTATGCGAAAGCATCATATTAAAGTGCCAATAAGTGTTGTTGGGCTAATTTTGTTGGTTGGTATGGTTACAATAAATAACAATAGTTTAACCATATATAAGTTTATATATTATTTAATTTATGCAGAAACATTAATTTGTTTATTGTACTTTGGAAGCTATTTTTACTATTTAAATAAAAATAAAAATGAGTAAAAAAACAGGTAGAAGTAAATTTAGTAAACACCGAAAGACTATACTTTATATAGGTTTTATTTTCAAAATTTCACCTAAATTTTTATTGAAATTTTTGTGGGATTATGTTAAACCTTATTCTCAAATTCCCTTTGTGTTAATTAGATATCTCATTTTGAAATCTTTGATAAAAGATTGTGGTGACAATATATACATTGGAACTAATGTGGTAATTAAAAATTGGAAAAACCTATCATTAGCAAATAACATATCAATACATGATAATTGTTATATTGATGCATCAGGTTGTATAATAATAGGTAATAATGTTTCGATAGCTCATAATTCAACACTTTTATCTTCAACACATACATTTTTAGATAAAAAAACACCTATAAAATACAACCACGTAATAAGTAAACAACTTATTATTTGTGATGATGTATGGATTGGTTGTGGGGTTAGAGTTTTATGTAATCTAGAAATAAATTCTAGATCAATAATTGCAGCAGGTGCAGTTTTAAATACTTCTGTAGAAAGTAATACAATTTATGGAGGTGTTCCTGCTAAAAAAATCAAACAGATATAAGAAATGGAGTATTTATCTTTAGCATATAATTCCTTTCTTCAAATCATTATCTTGATATTGGTTTTGAACTATATGGTTAAATTTGTAAAAATAAATCAACTTTCTTTGGTTGTTTTGTTTTTGATGTTTGCTTATCACTACGGTATAACGTTATTTACATGGTATAATACGCTAAATAACCCAAGATCAGATGCTTTACGATATTTTGTTGATGCACAAAAAGCAAGTTCATGGTTTAGTCTATTTGGCTTAAGTACAACTTTTGTTAGGTTTTTGAATTACCCATTTATTAAATGGTTGGGTTTTAATTATCTCTCTTTAGCACTCTTGTATAGCTCATTATCTTTTTTTTCATATTTCAAATTATGGGCAATAGCAAGAAAGCTTAATCCTAATAAATTGAAGTTTAGTTTACAAGAAGCAATGTTACTTTTTTTTTTATTTCTTCCTAGTTTTCATATGTGGACCTCAGCAGTTGGAAAAGATACATTGGTGTTTTTCTTGACTACCTCGGTTTTAGGCTTAGTTATTGATAAGAAAAGTAAAATAGTAAGTTATGTTCCTTATTTGTGTCTAGCGTTATTTATTAGGCCTTATTTGCCAATATTCTTGTTTGCAGCTTTTGGGATAATTTACCTTATGAAGTATTTTAATAATGCTAGAAAGGTTTTTATATCGCTTTTTATTCTTGTTTTTGGTTCTATTTCGGTTATCATTGTTCTTAATAAATTAGATATAGATCCGTTAACATATTTTGAAACACAATTAAATTTTGTGAGCAGGTATTCTAATTATAAAAAAGAAATAGTAGGTGGATCATATATTGATCCTAATACATTAAGTATTACTGAAAGAATATTCGCTTTTTTATACAGACCAATTTTTTATGATGCCCAAAATATAAGTCAGATATATATATCAGTTGAAAACTTATGTTTTATATTCGCAACTACCTGGTTGTTAGCTCGTTGTTGTTTAAAGTCCATTAAGTCATCTTTTGCTGTAAAACTTATGTCACTTTATGTAATAATATTTGTTTTAGTAAAGTCATATTCAATTTATAATTTAGGTTTAGCAAATAGACAAAAGTTTCAGATTTATCCGATTTTAATATTTTTGATTTATTACTATTTAGGTTACAAAAAGAGAAATGAAGCAATGTTTTAAAATATATAAATGGTATTTTGTGAATTAGAAATATACGTTACTTTAAATTTTACAAAAAGGATTAAAAATACAAAAGCCCAAATTTTCTAGAATAACACCTATATCTATCTCTTAAAACAAATAGTTTAGAGTGGTAGCTTAGTTTTATGAAAATACTATCATGTAATAGTTGTTTTAAAATTATATTCATTTTATAAAGCCTAATGATTATAAATTACATGCATAGTAATTAATTATAAAATAAATAATGAAAAAATTAGTCAGAATTACAACAATTCCAGAGTCATTAAGTATTCTCTTAGAAGGACAATTAAAATATATGTCTGATTATTATGATGTCACAGCTATATCCTCTGGAGGAGATAAACTGATAGATGTAAAAAAAAATGAAGGAGTAGATGTTTTTTCATTAGAACTAACAAGGAGAATTACACCTTATAGAGATTGTATGGCGGTAATTAGATTATATAATTTTTTAAAAAATGAAAAACCCTTTATTGTTCACACCCATACTCCAAAGGCTGGTATTGTTGGAATGATAGCTTCCAAATTAGCTGGAGTACCTCATAGGTTACATACAATTGCAGGTTTGCCACTAATGGAGTCTGAAGGATTAAAAAGGAAAATTTTAAATTTTGTAGAAAAGATGACCTATGCATGTGCAACTAAGGTGTATCCAAACTCCAAAGGTTTGTTTGAATTCATAATAAAAGAAAAGTTTACAACACAAAAAAAACTTAAAATAATTGGTAACGGAAGTTCTAACGGAATTGATACAAAATACTTTAATCCCGGTTTATTCGATGATAATGATAAGAAAAAATTAAAAAAAGAACTGAAAATTGAAGAAACAGATTTTGTCTTTATATTTGTTGGTAGAATTGTTAAGGATAAAGGAATTAATGAATTATTAAGTGCGTTCAATAAATTATCTTTGCAAAACAAATTTGCTAAATTATTACTAGTTGGTAGCTATGAGACAGAATTAGATCCAATTTCAGAAAAATCAATGAGTATTATTAGAGAAAATAAAGCTGTCTTAAGTGTAGGTTTTCAAAAAGATGTGAGGTCATTTTTTGCTATAAGTGATGTGTTAACTTTTCCTAGTTACCGCGAAGGATTTCCAAATGTAGTTATGCAAGCTTGTGCTATGGAAACTCCTTGTATTGTTACAAATATTAATGGTTCTAATGAAATCATTAAAGATGACATAAACGGAAACATAATTCCCATAAAGGATGCAAAAGTTTTATTTGATAAAATGAAAATGTATATCGAAAATCCAAATCATGTTTTAAGACTAAAAAAAAATATTAGGAAAATAATTCAATTAAAATATGAAAGAAGTTTTGTTTGTGATGCATTGTTGAAGGAATATAAAAAATTAGAAAATTAGTATGTATAGGTTGTTTTTTAAAAGGATAATAGATTTTGTGTTCGCTTTATTGGTTTTTTTAATGATATCCCCCATATTTTTACTTGTTACAATAGCATTGTTTTTTGCTAATCAAGGATCAATTTTCTTCATCCAAAACCGCCCAGGTAAAGATGGAAAAATATTTAAAGTAATTAAGTTTAAAACAATGAATGATAGAAAAGACAAAGAAGGAGTCTTGCTATCAGATGAAGAAAGGTTAACAAAAACAGGAAGATTTGTAAGGAAAACCTCTCTTGACGAATTACCTCAATTACTTAATGTGATAAAAGGAGATATGAGTTTGATAGGCCCTAGACCTTTATTACCAGAATATTTACCTTTGTATACTGATGAGCAAAAAAAGAGGCATCATGTTAAGCCCGGTATTACAGGACTAGCACAAGTAAAAGGACGAAATTTAATGAAGTTTAGCGAACGTTTTATTAACGATGTATATTATGTTGAAAACATGTCTTTTAAATTAGATTTTAAAATACTAATAATGACAATAAATACTGTTTTTTTTGGTAAAAGTAATATAGTTAATGGTCAAACTGTAGATGAAGTAGATGATATTGGTCTAAGTAAAGGATTAAGTTCAAATCATTTTAAAAATAAAAAATCATGATTATAAAAGGAAAAAAAGTTTTACTAAGAGCAATAGAGATAGAAGACTTAGGGTTTTTACATAAATGGTCTAATAATCCCGAAATTAATTACATGCTAGGAGGCTGGCATTTTCCATCAAGTAAACAGGATCAAGAAAAATGGTTTAATTCATTGTCATTAAATAGTCCTAACCAAAGATTTGCTATAGAAACTGAAGATTTAGGTTTAATAGGTATGGTTAATATAGTTGATTTAAATTGGAAAGATAGAAATGCTTTTCATGGAATGCTATTAGGTGATAAAGATATGAGAGGAAAAGGATATGGAGTAGACACAATAATGGCTGTTAATCGATACGCTTTTGAAGAATTAGGACTCATGAGAATGAATGGTTCAATGATTTCTTACAATGAAGCTTCAATAGGAGTATATACTAAAAAATGTGGTTGGCAGATAGAAGGAATGAAAAAGAATCATTATTTCAGGAAAAATCAATGGTGGGATCAAGTAGTTGTAGGTATTACAAAAGATGACTATTTTAATTTGATTAAAGAAAATAACTATTGGGACAAATAGTAAATAAAGAATTTGGATCAGATTTTCATCTTTGTTTAGAAGAAAAATGGCTTCTTAAAAAGGGGAATCATTTTTTTAACAAAAAAAAGACCTCGTTTTTTTTATCTGGACGTTCGGCTCTTTTTACGCTTCTTAAATTTGGAATAAAAGAGCACAATTGGGAAAAAGTTTTTATTCCAAGCTATTATTGCTATGAAGTAAATAAATATATAGAAGAATTACCCATCGAAGTCATTACATATCCATTTAATCCTTTTACAAAAAATCAAAATGAAAGCATCGATATAGTGGACAAAAGCACGAATGTTATTGTAAATCCAGATTATTTTGGTGTTAAAAAAAGAACTGTAAAAGGATATGTTAACGCATTTATAATAGAAGACTTAACACACAATTTACTAAGTGTAATAAACAGTAAAGCAGATTATGTTTTTGGATCTTTAAGAAAAGAACTACCACTACCAGTAGGTGGATTTTTGTATTCTAACATACATAATAAAATACCTAAAGGGAAAATAAAATTAGAGGCTAAAAAAATTGTATTTCAAAAAATAACCGCTATGTATTTAAAAAAACAATACTTAGAAGGTGAAATTAGTAATAAAAAAGAATGTAGAGATCATTACATTGCCAGTGAAGATGAACTAGAATTAAAATTAGGAGAGGCAAAGCTTCCTAGAGTAGCTCAAGCCATTTTGGAAGAGCTTGACATTGAAAAAATACTAAATCAAAAAGCGAATAACTTAAAATATGCTTTTAAATATTTAAAAACATATAATAATGTATCAATAAACTGTAGTATAAAAAATAAAGGTTTTGGTTTAATTTTTAAATTTAAAACTAAAGAAAGGAGAGACACTTTTAGGCAGTATTTAATAAAAGAAAGTGTTTTTCCAGCGATATTATGGCCAAGCCAAAAAACAGATTTAGATATAGAGGTTGAAAATACGATAGTATTTGTACATATAGATTATAGATATATAGAAAAAGACATAAAATATATTACAGGTAAAATAAATACATTTTTTAAGAATGAAAAACTTTAAGGTAATAAAATCAGATCAAAAAGAATGGTCAGAAATACTTAGTAGAAGCTCGTTTTATGACTTTTACCATACCAAATCATATAACATATTAGAAAATGACGGCGAATCCTTACTATTTGTAGCTTCAATAGAAAATAACTTTATTGCCTACCCTCTTATTTTAAGAGAAATCCCTAACACAAACTATTTTGATTGTACATCTGTTTACGGTTATTGTGGGCCAATAAGTAATCTTCAATATATAGAAATTAGCGAAGCATTAAAACTCCATTTCAAAGATAGTGTAATGGAGTACTTTCAACAGAATAATATAGTATCCTGTTTTAGTAGATTACACCCAGTATTTGAAAACGAAAATATACTTGATAATTTTGGGAAAACCATAAGCCTAAATAAAACCATAGCAATAGACTTAACAATATCTTTAGAAGAACAAAGGAGAAAATATAGGAAGTCTAATAAATATGAAATTAACAAGTTAAAGAAAGAAAATTATGTTGTTGAAATAGCAAAAACGTCTCAGGAGATAGATGCGTTTGTAGATATTTATACAGAGACAATGGAGCGTGTTAATGCTACAGAGAACTATTTTTTTGATAGAGATTATTTTCATTATTTTTTAAATAATCAGTGTTTTGATTCAAAGTTATTATTGGCAAAAAAAGAAGGTGAAGTAATAGCTGGAGCAATCTTTACAATAACAAATAAAATTATGCAATATCATCTAGCGGGAACAAAATATGAGTATATTAGAAAAACACCAATGAAACTTATACTGGATGAAGCTAGATTATTAGGAAATGAATTAAATTTAGATTATTTGCATTTAGGAGGAGGAGTTGGAGGTAGTGATGATGATTCCTTATACAAATTTAAATCAGGTTTTTCAGATGAAAATTTTACTTTCAAAATATGGCAACTTATAGTTAATCAAGAGTTATATGATAAGTTAATTAACGACAATAATATAGATAAAACAAGTTCCTTTTTTCCACTCTACAGAGCATAATTATAAAAAATAATGAAACGTCTTTTCGATTTTTTCACAGCTTTAATATTACTTTTAATAATAGGTTTTCCTTTAATTATTTTAGTAATAGTGGTAAGATTTTATAATGGTGGGACAGGAATATTTAAACAAATAAGGGTTGGGAAAGATGCAGGACTATTTACAATATATAAACTGCAGACTTATAATATATATGAGAGTAAAGTAAGTAAAATAGGACGATTTTTAAGAAAATCGAAAATAGATGAATTACCTCAGTTAGTAAATATTATAAAAGGAGAAATAAGCTTTGTTGGACCTAGACCTGATATAGAAGGCTATGCAGATAAATTAAAAGGGGAAAACAAAAAAATATTAAAGCTTAGGCCAGGGCTTACTGGGCCAGCAAGTCTTAAATATTATAACGAAGAAGCTATTCTGCAAAAACAGGTAAATCCAAAAGAGTATAATGATAAAGTAATTTATCCTGATAAAATTAAGATAAATTTAGATTACTATTATAATCGAACATTTATTGGTGATATTAAGTTAATATTGAAAACAATTTTAAAAATAATTTCATAAAAGATGAAAGCAAAAATATGGTTATCATCTCCTCATATGGGGGGGGAGGAACAAAAATATATTAACGAAGCATTTGATGCCAATTGGATTGCTCCTTTAGGGCCAAATGTTCAGGGTTTTGAAAAAGACTTAGAGTTGTATGTTGGTTCAGGTAAAAGTGTAGCTTCACTTTCTGCGGGAACTGCTGCTATTCATTTAGCTTTGGTAATGGCGGGTGTTGTCTCGGGTGATGAAGTATTGTGTCAGACCTTTACTTTTTCTGCTTCAGCTAACCCAATACATTATCAAGGAGCAACTCCTGTTTTTGTAGATAGCGAGGCAGCTACTTGGAATATGTGCCCAGTTGCTTTAGAGAAAGCAATTAGCGATAGAATTGCAAAAGGTGTGAAGCCTAAGGCAATTATTGTGGTACATTTATATGGGATGCCTGCTAAAATAGGAGAAATTAAAGCTATTACTCAAAAGTATGATATTCCGCTTATAGAAGATGCAGCAGAGGCTTTAGGGTCGACTTATAAAGGACAGAGGTGTGGTACTTTTGGTGACTTTGGAATTCTGTCTTTTAACGGAAATAAAATAATAACCACTTCTGGTGGTGGAGCATTGATTTGTAAAGACGATAAAACGAAACAAAAAGCCATTTTTTTAGCAACCCAAGCAAGAGATGAAGCGCCGCATTACCAACATTCTGAAATTGGGTATAATTACCGAATGAGTAATATTGTAGCTGGTATTGGTCGCGGTCAAATGCAAGTTTTAGACAAGCACATTGGCTTCCGAAGAAGTATGCATGATTTTTATTCAAATTTATTTTCTGATGTTAATGGAGTGTGTGTGTTTACAGAACCGAATATGGATTATTTTTCTAATCATTGGTTAAGTTGTATTTTGATAAATGAAAATGTAGCAGGTTTTTCTAGAGAAGATTTGCGTATTGCATTTCAAGACACAAATATAGAATCAAGACCCTTATGGAAACCGATGCATCTTCAACCGGTTTTTCAAGATGCTCCTTTTTATGGTACAGGTATCTCTGAAAAATTATTTGAAGAAGGTTTGTGTTTGCCTTCAGGTTCTAATTTAACCGATGTGGATAGAGAAAGAATTCAACAGGTATTTTTGGAGTTCCTAAAGAGGGTGTAAAATTAAATACTATTTTATATGTTAATTTTTTTTTTGTGAATTATACTTATTTGTTGTTGTTGCTTACATTTTTTATTTCAGTTCTTATTTTTTATAAGAGTATGAAGATAATGAATAGTGTTCAGGAGCGCATATTAATTATAGCGGTTTCAGTTCTGCATGTATTTTTTTGCTTTTTCCATTATAATAATGCTAATGGAAAAGGCTTAGATGTTGAACGTTTTTTTGATCGTGCAATAAAGGCAAATTCTTGGTTTGATACTTTTGGTACGGGTTCAAGATCAATTTCCTTTTTGAGTTACCCTCTTATTAAAATAGGATGTAGCATGCTTTCTTTGTTTGTTTTATGGAGTGTGATAAGTTATGCAGGATACATGCTTTTATTAAGGATGATTAATATTACATCTCTTAATAAAATCAAAAAAGTAGCCGTTTATTTTCTTTTTTTATTACCCTCATTACATTATTGGACTTCTTTTTATGGTAAAGAGGCCTTGTTGTTTTTTGCAATGGTATTTTTTATTAAAATAATCAACGAACGAAATTTTAAGAATCCTTTGTTGTATTTTTTTATCGCTTTAGTTCTTTTTATTAGACCTTATTTGTTTTTTTTATTTTCTTTAGCATTTTTGTTTTCAATTTATAAGGAAAAGGATTTATATATTAATAAAAAGAAGTGGCTATTAATAATGTTATTGCCCTTTTTGCTTTCTGTACCTGTTTTAATAGACTTTTTAAAAATAGATAATTTAGCAAGTTTTTACAAAAATTTTATTAGTATACACAATTATGCTGCATCGAATGGGAGCAGTTCGATTAATTTATTAGAATCTTCATACGTTGAAAGACTTTTTTTGGTTTTGTTTAGGCCTTTATTTTTTGACGCCTATACTTTTTTTCAATATTGGATTTCTATTGAGAATTTAGTGTTTATTATTTTAATAGCTGTTTTAATCTATAAAAAAAAGAAGTTATTTAAGGTAAGTCAACAAATGGTTGTCAAGTTTTGCTTGTATTCTAGTGTAATGGTCATACTTTTTTTAAGTATATATATGTATAACCTTGGCTTAGCAAGTAGGATGAGAGTAATGTTTATTCCTTATTTAATTTATGGAGTGTTAAAATTAAAATCAAGCATTAATAATATTTAACGAACGGTTTTAATAATGCTTTGGTTTTTATACATCTAATAGTAATATTATTTAGTTTTATTCGTTATTTTTGAAGTGTTGACCCCAAATCAATGAATAAGAAAGTATGAGTTTTTTTAAAACAATACAATTAGCTGTAAATCAAGTTTTTGAATCTAGTAAAAAAACATTTGATTTTGAAAATATAGGATACTTACCCCGATGGTTAATTATCTTGTTTGATATTACCTTATGTGCCATAGCGTTATTGATTACTTCGTATATTATTACGAATGTATTAAATAAGCCAAATTCTTTTTTTGAATTTGGAGAAACAGAAGTCCTTATATTAGGAGTTAATACGCTTTTCTTTTTGTTCTTCAGAACCTATGCAGGTTTAATTAGGCATTCTTCATTTATTGATGCAATTAAGTTTTTTTTAGCATCAGCAGGAACTTTTATTTCATTATTAATTTTAAACTATGCTTTTGTTCTGTTAAAAGGAGAGAAACTGATACTGATATCTAAATTAACAATCTATTTTAGTATCTCTTTTTCTTTTTTATTTTTATTTAGGGTTCTAGTAAAGCAAGTATTTGAGTCATATTTAAGACTTACAAGTAATACTGGAGTTACAAAAGCGTTAATTTACGGATCAAACACTAATGCTATTGCGATAGCTAATGCTTTAAAATCTGAAATTCCATCTCGATTTAAAATTATAGGGTTTGTCAATACAAGCAAAGATGAAAGCAAGCGAATACTTGGACTTCCTATTTATTCTTTACGTAAAAATATATCGGTATTAATTAGAGCTTATAAAGCTGAAGCATTAATATTAGCAGATAAAAACTTATCAAGAGAAGAGCGTGTTGTATTAGTGGATGATTGTCTAGATCATAACTATAAAGTGTTTAGAGCACCTCTAGTTTCAGATTTAGCAGATGATAAAAACCTAACAAATCAGATTCAAAACATCCAAATTGAAGATTTACTTGAGCGTAATCCAATAGTACTGGATAATAAGTTAATCGCTAAAGAACTGTTTGAAAGGACTGTTCTAGTAACAGGAGGAGCCGGGTCAATAGGGAGTGAAATTATAAGACAAATAGCAAACTATCAAACTAAAAAAATTATCATCTTAGATCAGGCTGAAACACCATTGTATCAAATAGAGTCGGAGTTACGATCAAAATATCCTAATAAAAATTTCGAATGTGTGATTGCAGATGTCTCTAATTATGAAAAACTAGAGTATATATTTGACAATTACATGCCTGAAATAGTATATCATGCAGCAGCATACAAACATGTGCCATTGATGGAAAATAATCCTTCAGAGGCAATATTTACAAATGTTTTAGGGACTAAGAATTTAGCAGACTTGTCAATCAAATATAATATTGAAAAATTTGTAATGGTGTCTACTGATAAAGCGGTTAACCCGAGTAATGTAATGGGGGCCTCTAAAAGAATTGCAGAAATGTATGTTCAATCATTATTTTATGAACATAAAAATGATGAAAGAAAAACAACAAATTTTATAACCACTCGATTTGGAAATGTATTGGGGTCAAATGGTTCAGTAGTACCTCTTTTTAAAAAACAAATTCAGGAAGGTGGCCCGCTTACGATTACACATCCAGACATTATAAGGTATTTTATGACAATACCAGAAGCTTGCCAGCTAGTGCTTGAGGCAGGAGCAATGGGTAATGGTGGTGAGATATATATATTTGATATGGGTAAAGCCGTTAAAATAATTGATTTAGCAACGAAAATAATCAAACTTGCAGGGTATGAGCCATATAAGGATATTGATATAAAAACAATTGGTTTACGTCCAGGTGAGAAATTGTATGAAGAATTGCTAAGTGATACCTCAACATCACTACCTACGTATCATGAAAAAATTATGATTGCTAAGGTAAAAACAATTAATTATAGAGATTTGAATGAAAATTTAGCAATATTAATTGACTATGCTAAGGAATTCAATAATGATAAATTAGTAAGTCAAATGAAAAAAATAGTCCCTGAATTTAAAAGTATGAATTCAGCCTTTGAAAAATTGGATTAGAATTAGTAAGTTTCAAAAGAGTACACCTCATTAGAATATATTATATTTGAAATCCTTATAATTAAGAGGTTTAAATATGAAAATAACAGTTGTAGGAACAGGATATGTAGGATTAGTAACAGGAACTTGTTTAGCAGAAACAGGAAATGACGTGGTCTGTGTAGATATTGATGCACAAAAGGTTGCCATTATGCAACAAGGAAATGTGCCAATTTATGAACCACATTTGGATGTGTTATTTCAAAGAAATATTAAGGCAAATAGGTTAAAATTTACGACTTTACTTGAAGAAGGGCTGGCCTTTGGAGACATTGTGTTTCTAGCATTACCAACCCCTGAGGATGAAGATGGGTCAGCAGATTTATCTTATATATTAGGAGTAGCCGAGCAAATTGGGCATTTAATTACAGATTATAAAGTAATAGTAGATAAAAGTACTGTTCCTGTAGGAACTGCAGAAAAAGTTACGACAACAATTGCAAAAAATGCTAAAGTTGACTTCGATGTAGTCTCTAATCCAGAATTTTTAAGAGAAGGATTTGCAGTTGATGATTTTTTAAAGCCTGAACGTATTGTAGTTGGTTCAAGTTCAGAAAGAGCAATTGCATTGATGAAAAAGTTATACAACCCATTTGTTAGATCAGGCAATCCAATTATAATTATGGATGAAAAATCTGCAGAGTTAACTAAATATGCGGCCAATTCATTTTTAGCCACTAAGATTACTTTTATGAATGAAATTGCTAATTTTTGTGAAAAAGTTGGTGCTGATGTTGATAAAGTAAGAATAGGTATGGGAACGGATTCAAGAATCGGAAAACGTTTCTTATTTCCGGGAATTGGGTATGGAGGTTCATGTTTCCCTAAGGATGTTAAGGCATTGCAAAAGTCGGGAAGAGATAACGGTTATGAATTTGAAATATTAGACGCAGTTATTGAGGTAAATAATGTTCAAAAAACAATATTATTGCCTAAAGTGACTTCTTATTTTAATGGTGATTTAGCAGGAAAAACCATAGCGATATGGGGTTTGGCTTTTAAGCCAGAAACGGATGATATAAGAGAAGCTCCGGCTTTGTATATGATTGATGAGTTGTTAAGTAAAGGGGCAAATGTTGTTGCTTTTGATCCTGAAGCAATGCCCAATGTAAGACGTAAGTACAACAATGAAATTTCTTTTTCAGACAGTATGTATAGTGTTTTAGAAAACGCTGATGCATTAATCATAAGTACAGAATGGAGTATTTTCAGAACTCCTAACTTTAATAGAGTAAAAGAACTATTGAACAACCCTGTAATTTTCGATGGAAGAAATCTATATGATGTTAATGATATGGAAAAGGAAGGAATTAAATATGAGTCGATAGGAAGAAAACAAGCAAACTAATGCAGAAAAGAATTTTAATAACAGGAGCAGCAGGGTTTTTAGGCTCACACTTATGTGATAAGTTTATAAAAGAAGGGTATTATGTAATTGCAATGGACAACCTTATTACAGGGGATTTAAAAAATATTGAACACCTTTTTAAATTAGAAAATTTTGAGTTTTGTCATCATGATATTACTAAGTTTATTCATGTTCCTGGGGAATTAGATTATATACTTCATTTTGCCTCTCCGGCAAGTCCTATTGATTATTTAAAAATACCTATTCAAACTTTAAAAGTAGGTTCGTTAGGAACACACAATTTATTAGGTCTAGCAAAAGAAAAGAATGCTAGGATGTTAATAGCATCTACTTCTGAAATTTATGGTGATCCTTTAGTACATCCCCAAACAGAAGATTATTTTGGTAATGTTAACACTATTGGTCCAAGAGGTGTTTATGATGAAGCTAAAAGGTTTCAAGAATCGATTACTATGGCATACCATAGATTTCATGGTTTAGAAACTAGAATAGTAAGGATATTTAATACCTATGGCCCAAGAATGCGTCTAAATGACGGAAGAGTTATTCCTGCATTTATTGGTCAAGCATTGCGTGGTGAGGATTTAACCATTTTTGGTGATGGAATGCAAACAAGATCGTTCTGTTATGTTTCTGATCAAGTTGAGGGAATTTATAAATTACTGTTAAGTGATTATAACTTGCCAGTTAATATTGGTAATCCTAATGAAATTACAATCAAAGATTTTGCGGATGAAATTATTAGTTTAACGGGCACTGAACAAAAAGTAACATATAAAGATTTACCACAAAATGACCCTTTACAGCGACAACCTGATATTTCTTTAGCAAAGGAATTATTGAATTGGGAACCAAAAATTGATCGTTCTGAAGGAATGAAATTAACCTTAGACTATTTTAAAAGCTTAACTGAAGAAGAGTTATTTAAAAAAGACCATAAAAATTTTAAGAAGCACATACTAAAATAATAGTTACGTCGTTTTTACTGCTGACTAATAACCAATGTGATATGTGATATCGCATTGGTAATTTATAATATTGATGATATTTAAAAAGGGGAGATATTCAGGATTGATACGACCGATACTATACATCGCTGATATTATAATGCTGATGTTATTTGTTGTGCTATTACATCCGGGTAGATATGATTCTATTTACTTTGGACCTTTTTTAATTGTTGGTTGGTTTATAACATCTTTTTTTACCGGATATTATAATATATATCGATTTACCTCACCTATAAAAATAATGCATATCGCATTAAGGCAATACGTATTATATTCTCTTATTTATATTTCCTATTTTGGTTTTAGCAAAACAATTTTAGAAATTCCAAAAGTATTTTGTTTTTTAACCCTGTTATTTTCGAGCTTACTTTTGGTTAAGTTCTTGATGTATTGGGCATTGAAGAAGTATCGATTAAATGGTGGTAATAGGCGTAAAACGGTTATTTTAGGAAACAATAAAGCAACTAAAACGCTAGAGACTTTTTTTCTTAAAAAGCCTATTTATGGGTATAACTATTTGGGATATTTTACCAATACTGATAGTACTGAGAAACTTGGTGGATTTGACGATTTCTTTCAGTATATAAAAGAAAAAAATATAGATGATATTTATTGTTCTATAAGTGAATTTTCTGAAGATGAAATTAAAAAACTAATTACCTATTCCAATACAAGTTTCAAAACATTAAAGTTCGTTCCTGACTCTAATCAAATGTTATCATCTGGGTTTGAGGTTGATTATTATGATTATTTTCCTGTATTAACAATGAATGAGTTGGCGTTGAATAAGTATTCGTACCGATTAATAAAAAGAGCTTTTGATATTGTGTTTTCTTTATTTGTTATTTTGGGAGTGTTATCTTGGTTAATCCCATTACTTTATATTTTGACTAAAATAGAATCCAATGAATCATTGTTTTACATACAAGAACGAAATGGTTTAGATTATGTAAAATTTAAATGTTATAAGTTTAGAACATTAAAAACGGGTATATTTGATGAAAATCACGTTAGTATAGATGATAGTCGTGTCACGAAACTGGGGAAGGTTTTACGCAAAACGAGTATTGATGAATTGCCCCAGTTTATTAATGTATTAAGAGGTGATATGTCAGTTGTAGGACCTAGACCACATATGTTAGCGTATAATAAAGTCTATTCAGGTCAGGTTGACAATGTACAATTAATGGCCAGACACCGTATTATTCCAGGGATTACTGGTTTAGCACAAATAAGAGGGTTTAGAGGAGCAATAGAAAGTGATTCAGATATTATAGGTAGGGTAAAACTAGACTTATTTTATATAAAAAATTGGTCGGTTTTATTGGATATAAAAATTATTATGCAAACTTTTGTAAAACTTATTAAAGGAGATAAAAAAGCATATTAATTATAATGAGTAATTCTATTCCACTTGTTTCAGTAGTAATTCCAACATATAATTCTGAAAATTATATAGAGGAAGCCCTAACTTCTGTTTTAACTCAATCACATACTCATTTTGAAGTATTAATTGTAGATGATGCTTCCACGGATAGAACGATCGATATTATTACTCAATTCTCTAAGGGCGATTCACGTGTAGTTATAGAAAAATTAGAAACTAATTCTGGCGCGGCGGTTGCAAGAAATGTTGCTATTAAAAAAGCCAAGGGAGCCTATATATCTTTTTTAGATTCGGATGACAAATGGTTAAATAATAAGCTCGAAGTTCAATTGGCATTTATGAAACAAAAAAAATGTGCTGTTGTTTATTCGAGTTATCATTGTATGAATGAAGAAGGTGATATGTTAAGTAAAAAGGTACATGTATTACCAAGGCTAAGTTTTCAAAAAATATTAAAATGTAATTATATAGGAAATTTAACAGGAATGTATTCTGCAGAGAAATTAGGGAAAATTTATGCGCCAAATATTCGAAAAAGACAAGACTGGGGATTATGGATTTGCGCAATTAAAAAGGCAGGGTATGCCTATGGAATCCCTACCCCTTTAGCTGTTTATAGAGAGCGGAAAGATTCTATTTCATCAAATAAAATACAGATGATAAAGTATAATTTTAAAATTTATAAAGATTTTTTGAAATTTTCGTACATAAAATCATGTTATTTAATGGTGTTATTCCTTTATGAATATTTTTTTATAAAAAAACGACTCGTTAAATAATTGTCTAGTGTTTATTGATTTAATGTTGATATAAAACTTTTCAATTTTCCTCCTTCGGATTTAATTTCAGTGTTGTCTATAATACTAAAATCAATATCTAAGCCAAAATATTTATTAATTTCTGATATCAATAACTCTTTTTCATTGGTTAAAATAATCCTATCAATTTTAAAAATTAACTTCCCTTTTTTTTCTTGTATAACCTGATAATTAAGCTGTATTTGATTGTTTTTATCCAGATTCTTAAAGATATAGTAAAAATATAAGCTAGGGTATACATTTTTTTTTCCGTAAACATTGTTCCCAATTCTACCAGTAACTTCTTCTATAATAAGGTGGTTTCTACCGCAAGAACAATGTTTATTTCTAGAGGCTAATTTTATATAATCTCCTAATTGATAACGGATAATTGGGAATGATTTCATTTGAAGATTAGTAATTAGAATTTCATTATTAATTTCTTCAATTAATACACCTTCCATATTTATGTGCATGTTTCCTTCTGGACATTCAAAAGCGATAATGCCTGATTCTGTTGCTCCGTATTCACTTATTATTTTTAATCCGAATGCTTTTTTAGTTTCTTCATGATACTTTTCAAAAATTTTTTCAGAAGTCCCCTTTACCATTTTTAAATTGTCAGGCTTAGGTAGTTTTTTTTGATTGATTAATTTTGCAGTCTGGTATATCATCGAGGAATAACCATGAATGTATTTAGCGTTCTGTAATTTTTTTACAAAACCAGTAAATTCTTTGTCTTGGTATCCGAAAATTCGAAAACGATGCTGTAATTTATCTAATAGTAATGTCTTAATTTTTTTTAGGCTTGAAAAATTGAATCCCCAAAAATATCCATTCTTATCCCAGGGGTTTATATTGTACCATGAGTACCCTCGACTAATAGATGCTCTGTTAAAGGAGTCAGCATATTCCTCTCTATGAAAAGTTAAAGAATTACCAGTGCTCCCTGAGGTAATGGCTTTAAAGGTCTTTTTAAACGAGTAATTAGTATGAATGCTATTTGTGTGTTTTAGTACGTCTGATTTTGTTAGAATGGGTAATTTGTTAAGATCTTTTAGTTCCTTTATATCCGAAGGATTTAAGTTAATTGTGTCAAGCTTATTTTTGTAATACGATGAATGTGAGTATGAAAAAGAAACTAATTCCTGTAGTTTGTGTAACTGATATTCTTCTAGTTTTTCTAAAGACCATTTATCAGAATCTTTTAAAAAAAGTAGTTGTTTTTTTATGGAAGGATTTCTTAGGTTTCTTCCTAATAAGTAAATAAATTTATAAAACATTATTCCAATATATCAAACCATTTAGTTTTTACAGCATTCCAACCAAAACTAATGGCTTTTTTACGGGCATTAACAGCAAGAATTTGGTTGTTTTCTTCAATCAAACTTAAAATAGCGCTAGCCATTTGGTTCGGATTTTCTTTAGGAACTAATATACCATCAGTATTATTTGAAATTAAATACGGTAATCCCCCTATATCAGTACTTACAATTGGTAATCCTAATGCCATTGCCTCAATAACACTTATAGGAGTATTGTCAATATTCGTAGTGTTGATAAAAATATCATACCCTTCCGATTTCTTGTGCCATTCCTTTTTTGTTAAAACCCCGGTAAACTCAACAGATTCTTCTAATCCCATGTCATTAACTAGTACTTTGACATCTTTTAAACAGCCATCTCTGTCAGGACCAATCATACATAAGTTAGCTTTAGGGTATTGCTTTTGTATTTCAAACAATACTTGCACAGCCATTTTTGGATTGTAAATTTCAGCAAAAGCTCTAACGAACAGTAATTTTGGTTGCAGTTTTGCTCTCTTTTTAAAGTCGTATTCCTCAATTGGTATTATATTAGAAATCAAAGTAGTTTGATATCCCCTTTTTTTAAATTCATATCTCAAATAACCAGACGGAGATATGTTTTTGTATGAATTGTTAAAAATTAAATCAGACGCTCGTTTTGAAGTATCTAACCGAGAAGGCAAATTACCACCATGTAAAATGGGAAGGTATTTTATGTTGAAAAAACGTGCTATTTGTGATGTAATAAGGGCGAAATAAAAATTTGAAGTACTAT